>WJXF01000007.1_pt1 | contig 245736 bp, 277 predicted proteins | sample 9263211 | NCBI WGS metagenome assembly WJXF01 (sample SAMN12697362, study PRJNA563984) | aquatic metagenome | isolation source: water sample from a prawn hatchery tank treated with erythromycin, plated on... | place: Australia | collected 2018-10-17
CTTTCGAAGAGGTTGACCCGTTTGCAGATTCTGAAACAAGTTTTGACACACAAGAAGATGTAGCCATCACTGATGAATCATTCAGCCCTGAAAACGATACCGACACAGATAATAGTCAAGATTTCGAGGAGGCTGACCCGTTTTCGGACTCTGAAACAAGTTTTGACTCGCAAGAAGATGTGGCTATCACCGATGAATCATTTAGCTTTGAAAATGATGCTAACGCAGACACAGGCGAGACTTTCGAAGAGGTTGACCCGTTTGCAGATTCTGAAACAAGTTTTGACACACAAGAAGATGTAGCCATCACTGATGAATCATTCAGCCCTGAAAACGATACCGACACAGATACTAGTCAAGATTTCGAGGAGGATGACCCGTTTGCGGACTCTGAAACAAGCTTTGAAGCAGTAGATGAACTGGGCGGGTCTGTGGAGCAATCGGCTATTGACGAAGATGACCCGTTTGCGAACGAAAATCCAAATGTACAAAAAGAAGGACTGCACGACGACTTTGTCGCTAATGCATCAATCAAAACGGCTGACGACTCCTTATTCGATGAGACACTGTTTAATACACACACTGAATCTGATTTCGCCGATGCAAAGACCGACGAACAAGAAAAAATAAAAAAGGAGCAAGAGCCTGAGACCATGAGCAAACAAGATGATAGGGAGGTGTTAAACCAAGTAGCGCCTACAACTGAAACCAAACCTGTGAAACCAGCTAAATCTGGAGTTGGCTTAGTTGGAACAGCCATTATATCAATACTTTCAGCTGGTAGCGCGGTATTCGGATATCAGGAGTATCTCGCCCCTAAGAATGTAATAACCCAAGAAGACCTAGCTTTGGTTGTGTCGGAAATAACCGAGGGATACGAGGCAAAAATCGCCGAAAACGAACAGCAAGTGTTCGAACAGGTGCTTGAAGATCTAAGGTTAAAAGGGGTACTTATCGATGATCTGGACATTACATTGCCAGAAGTAGCGGAGATCGCTAAAAATGCTGAGTCTCTTGCTTACGATGCACAGAAGTTAAGCGATGAAAACTCTGATCGCATCAGCAGAAACAAGAAAAATCACGAACTATTATCTAACGACTATCATCAGGTAACAAAAGAGTTGTCGGCTGACGAAGAAAAATTCATGAAAGCTCTGAAAAAGCTATGGATTATTAAAAGTGAACTTGACAAGGATAGAGAATCTAGCTCGAAGGAAATACAAAGTGCCCTAGAGCAAGCGAAACAGAGCAAGGCAGAGACTCTTGCGGCGATCCGCGATTTCAAAGAGCTATCGGAAAAGCACGAAGCCTTAACTCATGAGGTTGAGCGTCTTAAAAAGCAACAGTCTAAACCTGAGTCAAAGAATAAAATTCAAGAAGCTCTTGGTCTACCCGCAACCGGCATAAACGTCGTAAAGGAGAAGGCACTACCTTTGGTTCAGTCTAAGGGAGTTGTAAACGACATGATTCTTATTGTTAGAGACGGACAGACCAAAGTTGAGAATTATAAAGTTGGCGACCCGCTGGAAGGGTACGGGAAGATACTTGAAATTGACTCTGTTCAGAAAACCGCAAGAACCGAGAAAGGCTGGCTTAACCTAAAGCCAACTAACTAAACAAGAGGGGGCAGACGCCCCTTTTTGCTAAAAAATAAAGGCACTACAATGATTGGTATAAGTAAACACTATAAGAAAATTACGCTTACTGAAGAACAAACAACCTTGTTGCTAGAAGAGCAGAAGCACCCTCAATCTGATGAATACTTAATTTGCGGATGTGGGCTACCTATGGGGAAGGACAACTACCACTTGAAAATGAAAGGAGAAGACGAAGTCGTCGCAATTTGTCCCCTATGTGTATATCCAGAGCAAATAGACAAGATCGCATCAGCCAAGATGGGAACACTAGTCTTTATGCCAGATATGACACAGGAGCAGGTTAATGCGTTCGCGCTATACTCGGCATTTATAAAGGAGTTTGATGACGCAGACTTGGAAGATCTAGTAGAAGACATTAACTCAGTAATGCAGAAAAGACAGGAAGTGCTAGAAAATACCCACGGCGAAGGTAGCAGCGACCCCGCAATTTTTTGCCAATTCTTGTACCTGATGACAGACGAGCAATATGAGCAAAGGGGGAGATTCGTAAAGCATATCAGATATATCCCTAGCAAGACTGTTATCGTTGAAGATCTTAAATTCCTAAAGACAAATATATTAAGCGCATACGAACCGAAAAAGTGGCGTTCGCTACTTCAATCGCTTAACAATAAATCATAACTCTTTAGAGTGCCGATTATGTAACCTTCACTCGGCGACCACCCAACCATCTGCGAAAAATAAAGAGCTCCTATATCTTAGGAGCTCTCACTTCAAAAACGAAACGTACTACCTGCATAAATCAACACCTCACTGGAGGCTAACAGATCGGAGGGATCAGCATGTATACCTTTTGTAGCAGCAACAGAAAGTGATAACCCCTGTACGTTGAATAAATTACTTTGGTTGTAAGCCATAACAATGCTGTAATCGGAATCAAAAGAAGAACCGAACATATCCTTCGGAACACCGACCCCAGAGAAAAACGCATGATCTTCTCGCCGCACTTCCATCGTTAGCGGAGCTTCTTTACTCGTAAAAGGAATCTGTGCTACACCCGAGGAACGCTCTCCATAATTAAAGAAGGTTCGACTACCTAGCTGATCGTTGCTGAACTGAACCTGATCACCTGAAACGTAGGGATGGAAAGCATCTTCCTCATCACCTCGCATCAATTCATCTGACCCATCACTTATTAGCCTCCAGTCAAATGCATGACAATCCTGCGTTATAAACGGACTAAAGGCACACGCAGTCAATACAGCTGCTAAACTTACTTTTAACTTCATTGATGAATACAACTTATCTATCGACACCGCTCCAACCGCAGGGCATCGTTTTTTTTATCTCTCCAATATGATAGAGTCGAAGAATACAGCCCTAAAATAATATGACAAGTGGTTATTGTTAACCAACTCAACAACGGAAAGTAAGTGAACAAAAATCCACCTAAACAAAGTCTTTTTAACGCGTACACCTCCTACCTTTTGGCAGCGGTCGCAATGTACTCATCAACTCAACTGACGCTTATAAGTGTTGATTACAATTACAACTCCATTTACTTCATGGTTAATTTCGCGTTCTCAATTGTCGGAATAGGACTTGTAATCACAGCGTTAACAAGATTCACACTAGCCCCTCAAAAATTGTCGACTAAATCTTTGTTTACAGTAACAAAGGTTTTCGCTCTGATTTGTATTTCAACCCAAACCCTGCTGGATGCAATATCGATATACTCGATTGTTGGCGAAGCAAAACTGGGAGTTCTTGCTCTCACCATAGTATGTAGGATAGGGCTAGGGCTCATCGTGGGACATAAGTTATTTAATTTACAAGGCAGCCAATAGGCTGCTTTTTTATATCCATGAACAAATATATACTGTAAGAAACAATCAAATGTCCGAGTTAGGTAGAAAAATCAACCATTTTGCGATGAAGTACAGCACCCAAGAACGTTACGACTTCTACTTTGGGCACAACATAACAGAGTCTGCTCTTAACCTTGCGGCAAAGAATGGGGCTGCTTTAGTCGGTGGCTCGTTTTATGTTGCTACCAAGCCATTAACAAAATACGGAAGCTTTACACTGGTGCCAGATAATGCACTAAGAGATGAAATTGTTCAGGAAGTATATGATTGCGATATTTATTCACCTAGAGCACCAAAGTTTTCTTTTGACGTAAACCCTGACAAGTTACGAAGTGCTGTAGATGCAATCAACCAAATCATCCGAAAGGATACAGAACTCGGAATAGAGCCAGTTGACGGCAATGACATCAAAAGACTTTTATCAGACGGCGGCATAAAAGATATGCAGCAAAAGGGCGTCTCGATTTCACTACTTCTTGCTTGTGCTAGGGATTCAAATATACCTATCGAATTACCTATGAACTCGGACGAGCTACCTGAAAAATGGCGCGTGTACCAAGATAGTTGCAAACTCGTTTCCAGACTTCAACAAATCAAATCCTCCGATCACGACTTTGACCTCAAAAGCTCAGACGGCATGAGGATAGCGAAGGAGGAATTAGAGTTCGCCAATCAGCTATACATAGATCTTGATATTAGCCCAAACCCTTTTACTAGATTTGTGGAGGGTAAGGATAAACGCAGCAACTTACGCCTACTTTTATCTTCGCTTGATCGCGATTTAACGGCTTCATCTAATGAGGTTAACAAGAATGAGCTTTCCAATCTGCTTTTCAGTAACTCGGAACTCATAGCATCATACAATGACTGGATCGAACGTTCATTTTCGAAGGTTCTAACACAGGCATACATAACGCTTGATAACGAGGCAAGGGTTGAAGCAACACCAGAAAACATTCTACTTAGTTATAACGAGCGTAAGAATGAAGGTGAAGGTTTTCACTACGGAATAGGAAACCTAAGAGCGCTATTCGCCAAAAATCTAGACTCATACCAATTGCTCTCTGACAATTCGCACAAGCTACAGATGCGTGAGTATATTGAAGAAGACTTTAAGAAACTAGAAACAAAATTTGATTCGGTGGTAGACAGCCTCAGGGCTCACTGCACCTCGAACGTTAGCGATGTTCCCAAGGTCTTCGTAGAAGCAATGCGTAACTACGAAACGCTGGGGTCTGTGTGCCTTATGGATGACTTTGAACGGGAACTTGTGCTTAGTGATGATTTTATATCAGAACTAGATGAGCTCATTGACGAACTTTCCAATGCTCCAACTGAATACTTTGAAGCCAAGATGTATAGCTCAATCCCACTTAACCGCTTCGTATTAGTCGCGCCTGACAATGCTGACAAAAATACAATTTCAGCTATGAAAGAAGCAGGGATAACTAAAGTAGTAAATTATTCATACGGAATTGAAGAGTCTTTTAACGCTGCAATGAGCAAGGTGCTCCTCGAACTCAAACAAGAACACAAGGTTTCATTAAGCAATAAAGTTGGTCCTTTGACACCACCTAAACCAAGCATGTATTAGTCCAAATTACTGCACAAAAATTAGAAAACAACAACGATCAATATGTCACTAAGCAAAGCACTACTAAAAACCACGAACCTTAGTAAAAACTATGTCTTGCACAACACAACGAGACTAGGGTTAAAGATGGCATTGCAGCAAGGCGGCATAGCTGCGCCCTCGATGGCGATAGTCAATGCCGATCATGGTATAGAGCACCTTAGATTTGGAGAATTGACTTTTGTTATGAACCCAAACGTCCTGTTAAATGGTAAAAAAACTTCAAGCCAGAGAACTTCTGACGGCGTTTGTTACAGCGGCGATGCAGCAGCTGCCCGAAACCCAGACATCAAAGCCAAAACACTATCTAGGAAAGTTAACGCATTGCAAGAACGAGCAGAGGGCTTAAACCCAGACACTGTCGTTCGAGATGACTTTTTCTACAAGCTGACAAACAGAAAGGGAAAAATCGATGTCATAGAGTGGATGGAGAAAGCAGAGTCCTCGACATTTGTTAAATCGCTATTCCTAAAGGAAGAGTTAGGAATTGAGATCGACGTACCTAAAAAGGTTACTCCAAAAGTCAGACTTACAAAAGAGCAGTTTTTCTATCAAAAATACAAGGATTCGAACGAAATCATCGACCTTATGATTGAGGAGCCTGTTAACCTCGAAAAAATCCAAGAGATTCACCTTGAGAGCATAGAGTATGCCCGTAGATTCACACCTGAAAGCAGCATCAAAGCTACTACCGCACTCAACGAGGCAGCAGCACTTTCTGGGGATGAGCTATTTGAATATTTCCAAGATCAAGCTGTGGCTTCTCTGAATGGCGAAACCCCTGATAATGAACCACCGAAATATGATACGGAAAAGTGGAGACAGTTAGCGGATACCAAAATAAATGAGCATAGACCTGAGTTCAAGGAGTGGATATCTAACCTAATTGAAAGCGCGGTATCAGATTACTTTTATGAGGTAGATGACAAAAAAATCAACTCAGCTGATAGGCTAGTTTCATATAAGAAAAAGAACTTTGGTGCTGGGAGAGAGGAGTGTATCCATTTTTCAACTTCATCACTAATCAACGCAACCTCGACACGTATATATGACCTTGATGAAATCAATGACGCAGCAGAAAAAACCTCTCCCTTAACCGCAGAGGACAAGAAACTGAGTGATAGATTGGGTTCTGCCATACGCGAATTCGATGATCTATTGACCTCTCACTTGGATAGGAGGAATTATCTACGTGATGCTAACGAGTTGAAGCTAGATATGCTGATATCAACACTCAAAGGTCACAGTGACCTTAATGTAATGATGGATAAATGGGAGGTCCCTAATGAAAATCGAAAAGAACTAAGCGGTACTTTCGATGAGTTAGAGAGCCGTTACCATGAGATATCCGATAAGAGAGAGTATTTAGAGGCGGTTACGTACAGAGTAATTCAATTCAATCCAGATGACATTCAGGCGGTTGTTGTAAAGGATAAAGACGTCGCGCTCGTAACCAAACTTCTTGGCGAACAAGGGCATTCAATTCCCGTCGTTGGATACGATCCCCGCGAAAAACATTCAAAAACGATGGCGGTCACTTCATTTAAGAGCCTTAATGACCACCTAGTTGAAATGGAATGTAAGGCAACTCTCACCAAAAAGAACTCCCAAAGCCTGTCGCTATAAGCGACAGGTTAAGTAAGCGCTTTAGCATTTACGAATTCGCTCCCTTCACGTATTGAATGCTGTAGGAGGTATCCGAATATCTTTTGCGTTCCACTTAGCATCCGTTCTAAATCTGCATCGAACGTCTTGGTGTTGGCTTTAACACCCCTTATCGTGCGTAAGTTATCATGAAGGACTACCCTTGAAATATCTTCCCCTGACTCTAATGCCAAGACTATTTTCCTAACGTGATGGCAAAAAATAACCTTTTCATCGCCAATAAGCTCCCCAAGAGATGTAGTTATTTCAGGTATCCTCATATCACTTGAGGAATCAAACTCAATTAGCGCTAGCCTAATATGATCCATGAGTCGCTGACCGTACTTGGTTGCCATCAAGGCAGGGAACTGCGGCTCCCTTAACTCTTGGTGGAAGTGAACCCTCTCCAGAACTTTGCCAAAACACCGAATATAGCTAATCGCCTCCTTAAACTCGTACTCTGGGACGCGCAAAGTCTTTTTGTTAATGTTGAGACTGGAGAACCCGAGAGATTGAGGTACAGGGACGAATTTATCCCATGCGCACTCTATAGAATCCAATCGTTCTGCCACATGAATGCGATCTTGAGCAATGATCCACTTCTTTACCTTTGTTGAAAGGGCGTAAACCCACATATCGTTACGTAGCCTTTTCTCTAGGTTCTCTAATGTGACTGAAAGTGTACTAACTTCTAAACTAGAGTATGAGTTCGGGGCAGCAAACAGTGATTGCACTGCTCTCAATAACAGTAACTTCATATGTGCTTTGGCAGAAATAGAGTCATCGACTCCAACTACAAAATCGAAGTTTCCCGTGACATAAGCCCTTCGAAGCACCTTAAATCTATCATCAAGCTTATATCCCAATCCAACATCGCCAAGCTCTTCAATGGAAACTTCGCAGATCCCTCTATTATTGGAGCGCAATCTGTTTAGAGCATCTGCCTCCGAAAAAGTCGCTCTTATATCTGAGCATTCGGCTTTCACTATGTCAGCGTACTCGTTTAGCCTATTACGTTGCTCCACTAAACCTTGGGCTGACATAGTACCTGCCAATTCTGCTAACTCACCCTTTAACCCGAGATAAACTGGATTCTCCGAAAGCTTACGAAACCGAGCTCGCTCCCTAACAACACGGACAACTTCTAATTCGTTTTCAGCGACAAGTAGATTTTTTTGCAGTTCTTGTGCTACTAGGTCTTCGAATTTATGTTTCTCGCGAGGTTTGTATCGAAGAACAGTTACAACCGTTAAGCCCTTGTGTTTAGGAACGCAAACAAAGACAGCCTCTCGTTTACTAACAAACATAATAGAGTCCATCTCCTTATGCTTCTTAGATAACCGCCTATGTATCTCCTGCTTTCTTTTTCCCCCGATAACACTGACGTCTTTAATCTCTTCCATAATCGAAAGGTATTTATGACGCTGCGCAAACCTAAGGAGGGCGTGTGGAGTGAAAAAAAACTTACCTATTTTCATGTTCTTTTATGATTTTACTGACTTTCTTTCTTTTTTTAGAGCATGGACTATAACACAACTTACGTAAGGTGGGGCACAAAACGTCCCGAAAAGGGGACAAACATGGACACCACAAGCCACTAAACAAAAGGAACGCTAGTAGCGTATGGCTATAAATTAGAGAACAGGTACGCTGGTGGGCGTTATTTGATCAGCCAGCGTGATAAAGCGAACAAATAAAAAGGCACCTATTGCTGTAAATCAAATGTTGAGTAAAATTACAATGATAAACGGACTTAGTGCCAACTGAGCGATATTGCCAGTGGCGATAAAAAAGGAACTTTTTAGGATGAACTCTCTGCTATTTCCACTAATAGCAGCCTCTTCGATGGCTGGATTCGTTGATGACCCTGACTATTTATGGAAGGAGATTCGAGAAGGGGCACTGACCCCCATCGTTCTTGAATCAAGCATTTACCCATGCGACAAACCAGTTGAGATAGTAACAGTGAAAGCACAAGGTAGCTTGAGTGACTTAAGGTTTGAAGGGATGTTCGATAACACCTCACTCCAGATAGAGGTAAGCTACCGCGCCTTAGCCACAGACGGGCAATATGAAGTTAAGGCAAAGCTAAACTGCGAGAGTAATCTCGGCGACTGCTATCACACTAACATCATGAACTACGAACCCAAGATAGATATTGTTACTGGATGCCCAAAATAAACCTTAAAAAAAAGAGAATATGATGAGAATTTTCAATGAGATTCTAGAGCACAGCATAGACTACTACTCAAAAATAAGTGCTGACTTTAATAGTTTCTTTAGCCACGGTTTAATTGGAGAGGCATTGAGCTCCGTCAACAGTTACGTACCACCAGCAATAACGAGCTTACTAAGCGAGCATCCCATCCCGCTAATCATTGCCGCTCTTGCAATTGGCGTTGGAATAATTATGAAGACCGCGAGGCTAGTGCTCATATCTATCGGTGGAATCGCCATGATCTACATACTTGAAGGAGGCGGATTTTAAAATGAAAGCCTGCGTCATATACTCATTCGAAGGACGCCTCTCTAGGGACGTCTTCCTAGCAATAAATCACAATCGGAAGTGCATTATTAGAAAAAAAGAGAATGGGCACTGCATTGCAGTACCAATATCATTAGCCAAAGATTGGATTGATCTTTTTGGGATTAGTGCGGTCACGTTTAAGCCTATTACAAACGAAGATATAGAACTCCTAAAAGACGATACCTACGGAGCCCCTCTCGGGTTTTCACTCCATTAAAAAAAGGGACTTGGTATTTCCAAGTCCCTTTTTCTATAAACGATGAACCCTTTGATTGGAGCTACCTCGCCATTTCAAAGAGGGGTCTCTGAGCTCTTGTATGAACTTACCGTCAATAAGCACATCAACCATCGACACAACTCTCATTTGCTCTTTCGTTAGGCTCTCCAACGAGTAACCTGTCCACAACCAAACGTCCTTATCTGGACACTCCATCTTCACCCTTCTCAACAACCTGTATACACAAGGAATGTTCGAGGGGAGTAGAGGGTCTCCACCAGAAAGTGATAGACCACGCTTTTTTATTCTATCATCATTGAGGTCTTTGATGACCAAGTCCTCAACCTCTTTGGTGAACAGCAAGCCAGAATTTGGATTAAGTGTCGACTTATTGTAACAACCCTTACAGTTGTGCTCGCAACCAGAAACGAACAGACTTACACGAGTTCCCTCACCATTCACGACGTCAACAGGGTAGTATTTATGATAGTTCATTCAGAGATGCTTTGTTCTTCGAAGAACTTCTTCTTGTTTGCCTGAGTTAAATGGGCGAGCATCTGGCGAACCAAGGTAGCCGCAGACTCTGCGGGTAACTGAAACAGTTGCGCTGTTATGATTACCACAAGAAGGGCACGTAAAGCCTTTGCTCGTACAATCAAACTCTCCCTCAAACCCACACTCATAGCATTCGTCAATCGGAGTGTTGGTGCCGTAGTACGGCACACGCGAGTAAGAGTAATCCCATACGTCCTCTAATGCATCAAGGTTGTGTTGCATGTTTGGGTATTCACCGTAACAGATGTGACCTCCGTTCGCGATCAAAGGGTAGGGTTGTTCGAAGTCAATCTTATCGAATGGATTAACCTTTTTTTCAACATCCAGATGAAATGAGTTGGTGTAGTACCCCTTATCCGTAACGCCTTCTATAACACCGAACTGTTTAGCGTCAATACTACAAAAACGCGAACACAGGTTCTCAGAAGGGGTAGAGTACAAACTAAATGCCCAATCAGATTCCGACTTCCAAAGTTCGACCGCATCTCTTAGTTTTTGAACGATCGCAACTCCCTTAGAGCGCAAAAAGTCATCGTCATAGATATGTGCATCCGTTCCGTACAGCGCATTTATCGTCTCGTGCACACCAATATAGCCAAGCGAAATCGATGCTCTTCCGTTCTTGAATATCGATAGAACTTCATCATCAGGATTTAGTCGAACACCCATTGCCCCTTCAATGTATAAGATAGGAGCCACTTTCGCCTTAACTCCTCTCAAGCGGTCAATTCTGGAATAAAGAGCTTTCTTACTAACTTCCAGTTTTTCATTTAGAAGTTCATCAAATCGTTGTGGGTCGCGACCGGCAAGCAAAGCAATTCTTGGAAGATTTAGACTGACCACACCCAAGTTATTCCTCCCTTCATGCACTTGCACACCATCTCGCTCATAGACTCCGAGAAAGCTTCTGCAACCCATAGGTGGCTTAAATGAGCCAGTGACCTCGACAACCTTGTCGTAGTTTAGAATGTCTGGGTACATTCGCTTAGTGGAGCACTCTAAAGCGAGTCGCTTGATATCGTAATTCGGGTCGCTCTTCTTGTGGTTTATACCATCTTTGATAGAGAAAACTAGTTTTGGGAACACAGCAGTCTTTCTATTCACACCAAGACCCGCGATTCTATTTTCAAAAATAGAACGCTGGATTAATCGAGCCTCCCAGCTCATTCCCAAGCCAAGTGACAGTGTAACAAATGGGGTTTGCCCATTTGCCGTGTGCAACGTGTTGATCTCGTACTCCAACGACTGGAATGCATCAAAACAACTTTTCTCAGTTCTCTCTATAGCAAACTTCTCTTTATCTTTAATATCCCATTCGTTCGCCACATCGAGATGTTTTTGGTATGTCATTGACACGTAGGGAGAGAGCACCTCATCAATAGACATAATGGTTGTCCCACCATAAATATGACTAGCGACTTGAGCAATGATCTGGGCTGTTACAGCTGTCGCGGTCTCGATTGATTTAGGCTGTGCTATTTCTGCATTTCCCATCTTAAAACCGTTCGTCAGCATTTCTTCCAAATCGACAATCATACAGTTGAACATAGGAAAAAACGGGGCGTAATCGAGGTCATGATAGTGGATATCGCCCTCATCGTGGGCTTGAACGATGTCACGGGGAAGTATGTGATTTTTCGCATAATGTTTAGACACAATCCCCGCTAATAAATCACGCTGAGTAGGGATCACTTTGCCATCCTTATTCGCATTCTCTTGTAGTAACTCTGCGTTACTTTGGTCAACCAAGCCCGAGATTTCTTTATTTAGAGCGCTTGTTTTTTCCCTTTGGACATCACGGTCGTGACGATATTCAATGTAGCTCCTCGCGAGTTTCTTATAAGGTCCTTGCATAAGCTCATCTTCAACTAAACGCTGGAGTTGTCTAATTTCGACTTCATCTAGGTTTTTAACGTTAGCCTCGACCTCGGTTGCGACATCAGCAGCATAAAGCTCAACACCGTCCTCATTACACTCATTTGCAGCGATTACTGCCGCTACAATTCTTTCCTTGTTGAACGGTGTTTTGGCACCATCTCTTTTTTTAACGATTGTCATTGTATATGTTCTTTGTTTTCTATTTTTGTTTCCTTTATTTATTGTATCAACTCTAGCTAAGTGTCAACATATGGTGCTTTGATTTAACCTAAAACACTACATATTGATTGATTTAGATCAATAGATGTAAAAAAAGGCAGATATTCTGCCCAATTCACTTGCCTTAACGTTAACTATAAGATCGACTTTAGAATCTCTTTTTTTATCTCACCTTGAATCCCTACATTCTTCGCACTTAACATGTCCTTAGCTAACCCAGTGAATGCCGCAACATTTGACCGAGTGGCTTCAAATTCCCTGAATGCCAACTTTGTCAAAGACGGACACACCCCAACTAATTTCGAATCTTGCAAAATACCAAACGCCACTTTTGGTTCAGTTTTCAGCGCGTCTTCTATACGAGACTGTAGTTCTATATTAATAGACGTCATAACTTCCATTTGATTGCTTTTGTAATTAGGTGGCTGACTATATCAAAACTTTTCTCTATATGAACCCCCAGACCTTCGGGAGACCTTTATTTTTTGTTAGAATGACTAAAGAAAAAACAAAATCAAACACTATGAAAAAACTTCTACCTCTCGTTCCCGCGGTCCTGCTTACGGGCTGCGCCGCAAACATGAGCGATTTCAACAAAGAGAACAACATGGTCTTTGGGCAGCAAATGCCATTTGAACAAGATGTGTTCGACTTTGCCAAAAAGAAAGCGTGCTTAGATTTCGTCAGCCGCGAAAGCAACAATCGACTCAATCCAGAAGGCGTGCTCTTTGATTGTATCGATGACACACTCCATATTTCAATCGGGGAGGGCGACGAACAGATCTCATATAAACTGAATGTAACCCCCTCAGAAACATCGCTATTTGAACGTTCAATGACCTTGGCGGACGGGTCTGCACCAGTGGAGCTATCAAAGTCCGATGCTAAATTCCTAACTCAGCGAGGTCATATCTATGAGCCGATGTTTAATAAGAATTACGAGTTGCTCTACGGCATGTTTAGTCAGAACCGAATGAAGGAGTCTGAGTTGCATGAAATTATAGATGCGTTCATAGAAGACGCACGCAAGTACCTAATTATTACAGAAGAGCAAATCACAGAATTAAAGGGGACTGCTAGTGAGCGAATCCTTTCTGTTGGCGATAAAACCAAAGGGTACTCACTAACTTTTGATTATGCATATGACGCATCTAAAGGGGAAATTAGAAGTATTGATGAATTCAATGCACACGCTCTTAGTCGAACCAACGTCGAACTAAAGAAAGCAGCCATTCAAAGCTTGAATCAGTATGAATTTTCCTTCTGCGACAAGGAGGGGCAAAGTCTAAAAATTTGTAGTGTAACTGGCTCTCCGTTTACTTCGGACTTAGTCTTTAAAAATGAAGATCTGTCGGTATTCAACCAAGATTTGATAATGCACTTAGAGAACGTTACAGGAAACTACTTAGAGATTAAGTACGCGCATGTTTTGTTTAAAGATGGGTACATAGGCTCAAAGGAAGATCCAAATCTCAAAGTGATACCACCGCATGGTGCCATTGAAATACCTAACAAGGCGAGTGAAACGTCAGTAACGGTGAAGAATAAAGAACAAATGGTCAACTACGGAGTTGCCATACTATACCTCAAAGATGGCAACACTAAATCAATGACGCAAATTGTTGACTACAACCCAATCGGTGACAGCGATAGCGGCACAAAGGATACTGATGTTATGGAACAAGATGAGACTGCTACTGACACCGTTGAGGAGTAGAAGCCTTCGATAACAACCATATTATCTAGAACAAGAAGTGATAAATCAAAGGAGGCTAGCCCTCCTTTTTTTAATGAGCGAACTGAAAGGTTGGAAACCCCAAATATCGATGCTAGCATCGTTTCTCAGTTTTCAATGAGGGCTTCTTAGTGCTATTTTTAGAGAAAATGGAAACAAAATTGTGTCGCTACAATCATGTAGAGGACAGAAAAAAAGAAGGAGCCCACTACACACCAAAGTTCATGGCGGACTTCATGTCTAACCTAGTGATTGACAGTTTTAAAGACCACCAAGAGATAACGGTTGTAGACCCTGCGGTTGGAGATGGTGCATTACTCGTATCGTTTGTCGAAAGCGTTATTAAGGAGAATCCACGTATTAAGTCAATAAAGGTATTGGCATACGACTTAAACGTAGAGTGCTTGCTTATAACGAGAACCCGATTACAAAAATATAGACCTCTTTGCGACATCACCTTACATCATATCGACTTCATAGAAGCTGTCCGTGAGAGTGAGCCTATAGCTGACCTCGTAATCACGAATCCTCCATATGTGAGAACACAAAATATGGATGGTGGTGATACACGCAAGCTAAACGAAGAGTTCTCCCTAAGTGGTTACACCGACTTATATCAACCATTTCTCCTCTCATCCGCTAGGATATTAAAAGACGATGGCATATTGTGTTCCATTACATCTAATCGTTTTTTAACCATCAAGTCTGCTGCTTTGTTTCGTCAAGCCTTAATCGACACTTATGATATTCATGGTTTATGGGACTTTGGTGATACAGGGATTTTTGATGCTGCAGTTCTTCCCATAGTGATGAAAGCTACTAAACGATCCGCCAAGGTCTGCAACTCAAAGAACAACACCACATTTTTCTCCCTGTATAAAACAGACTCCAAAGAAACTCCCAAGCCGGCACACTCACTTGTTGATTGTCTTGGAGAGGAAGGGTTGCGTTGTGTGGGAAGTACCTTAATTCAGTCGTCGAGTGGATACTTGGGTTATTCGGAACCAAAGGATGTGTGGACTTTAAGGACAAACGACACAGAAGAGTGGCTTAACACGGTACACCGAAATACATTCATACTGTTTCGTGATGTAGGCAAGGTTCGAGTTGGAGTAAAGTCTAACGCTGACAAAATATTCATAAGCAAGGATTGGGCGCAGTCCCCAGATGGTAAACCTGAGTTAGCACGACCTTTAATTACTAGACATGCTGGTGGACGTTACAACCCAAGTCAACCTCCCATTAAAAGCATTATATATCCACATAGGACAGTTAATGGTCAAAAGACCAGTATACCGTTAGAGACGTTCCCAATTACCGAGTCTTACCTCAATCGTCACAAAGCGGCTCTTGAGAAGAGAACATACCTTATCAACGCGGGTCGCAATTGGTGGGAGCTTTGGGTTCCTCAATCACCAGACTTGTGGAAAAAACCGAAGATTGTTTTCAGAGACATTGTTGAACAGCCTACATTTTGGGCAGACATGGAAGGGCACATCGTTAACGGCGAATGTTATTGGATGATCGTTGAGCGTGACCATGGTTTTTCTGATATGATCTGGTTAATTCTTGGTATCGCGAACTCTACGTTTATTGAGCGCTATTACGATAGCGTTTTCAACAATAAGCTATATGGAAACAAGCGCCGATTCATAAGTCAGTACGTCGAGAGGTTCCCAATACCAAACCCACACAGCAAAGAATGCCAGCAAATAGTATCTATGGTGAAAAAAAGGATGAACACTACATCCAGCGCCAAACAAACAGAGCTTGAGTTGGCGATCGACGCTGCAGTTGAAAAAGCATTTTTGAAATAAAGAACAGCTACACATGTTTATTAAATTAATTGAACGAATAACGAACTTTTTCCCTAAAAAAAACGATTCTGTCATCCCACTCTTATCTGCATCTGACTGGTTTGATCATGGGCTAGATGAAGTTGAAGAAGTGATAAAATCTAACCACTTAAAAAAAACGAGTGGAGACTTCCTAAAACTAAAGGGAGTGGTAGAACACGCGGAACTGGAAATACTCATTGCGCACCACTACCTAACAGAGTTTAAGAACCTCGACCGTGCCCCGTATATCAAAGAGCAAGCAGACAAATTAAAAGATGGAGAAAGACCATTCCGTACAACAAAGGAGTGGCTATATGGAGACCTTAACGAGCTTTGGTCTGCAATGCGGTTGGAGTTCCCGTATTGGGGAATGAAAACTGAGATGCAAGTTCACCTGATTACCTCTAGTGAGTTGAAGCAATTAGCAAGCGCATACAACATCGTTACTAGAGTCGAAGAAGAACTCACTGATCTGTATGCCAAAAAGGTTGAGTTGACCCGAGCGGAGCTTGGGCTGCCGAATATTTAAATAAATAGCAGTCAGGACTGACCATGAGAATAAACAGAATAGAAACTACCCCATTTGACACCTTGCCATATAGAGCGTCTGGCAGAGGTGAGGTTAGAAGGGAGACACTCCCATTTTTTTTGGCGTACAGTGACCAAATGCCCGATGGTATTGACGTCATAGTGGCGACCTCCGATCTTCAAGGCAGAGAGTTTGATGAGCATCAGAATAGACTAATAGGTGAAGCAGTCGCGGAGCGATTGAAGGAGCACGAGTTGTCGGGCGTTATAGGGGAGGTGGGTGCCGTGTTTCTATCAGGAGATCTGTATGACTCTCCAACGCTACACAAACTTGGTTCATCAGGGGATGTAAGTGACGTTCACGCCGCTTTCAACTCGCTATTTCCTAACGTTTTTGCCGTTCACGGAAATCATGACGTAGTAAAAACAGAGCCCAAACATACAGTTGTTATGGATGGAAACGTTGTACAACTCTCCAACATTAGAATTGGAGGTGTTTGCGGAATTTGTGGGAAGCCCACAAAGAACCAACGAAAGACCCCAGAGCAATACGATGAACTGCTGACAAACGTACTAGTCCGACAACCTCACGTAGTGTTGCTTCACCAATCCCCAAAAGGAAATAATGATTCCCAAATCGGACATGAGCCCACTAGAGAGCTACTCGAACAAAGTGGATCTGCGCTCATTGTATCTGGACACTGCCATTGGGAGGATATGCTATGTGATATCGGGAAGAACCAGATCCTGAATGTGGACTCAAGAGTCGTTGTTATCATTAAAGAAAATCAATAAGACAAAACGCCAATGAAAACACCCGTTCCCTTAGCACGACTCTCCAATAGCGAGAGTCTATTAATAGATACTGTGCTACACAAGCACTGCGATAGTGAACCTCTATGCCCTTATTGCAAATGCCGCTTGGAAGTCGCGCATCACAACCACTTTCTTCATCCACCAACAGAGTGCGCATACGACGTCCCTCTAATCGCCTCATTGCTGTTCCTTAACATGATTGAGTCATTGGGCGATGCCGATGAAGGCATTGAACTCGAAAATCAATCTAGTCGACTTAGCTTTAGAACGCCATCAGTGAAAGCCGAAGTGGGGCATATTGATAGGACTCTGGTACATGAGTCCATAGTGACCCTCGATGATTTCTCTGTATCCGTGATGCGATTAGAGGATTATGACTTCGCGATATTCACAAAGGGGCAGAAATACGCCGTTGAGTTCGAATGGGAAGGAAAGGAAAGCAATTGCACCTCAGTCCCAGATGGATTTAGCGGACTATTGAAAGTTAACCTAGATTCTCTTGGTGAGAAGTTTTCCGAATGCATTAAATCTAGTAGGGAAGTTAGCTTCGTTAAAGCAGTTGTATCCCACATCATGTTTGATGCTCAGAGGTATTGGCAACGCCACCTGATTGCGGAAGATAAATTGAAGGAGTTTGGCGAAACAAGCTCACTACAACCCCCGCAAAACAACCAATCATTCACTAAAAATACAAACGAATTTAAAGATGGATGGGATGTATCCGCATTTTGCGTAGTGTGTAAAGGGAGTAAGGGAGGGAAGCCCCTGCTGCAAGACAACGTATGCTTCAAATGTGTTGAGAAGCACTTTTATGGCAAGGGAGTGTTTCGCCAAGAGGCGATGCTGCAACTCCTGAGAGAGAAATACCTCATCGACTACATCTGATTGTTTCGCGATAAATACGTCCACCAGCAATCTTGAAGAATCGGGTTGATTAAAAGTGAATGTGTGTTATTATTCCTACCATTCAAAGACAGGAACTTTACACTAATGCGCTTAATTCACTACACAATCGGAACCAAAATCGAATCCATTCTTCAAGATGGGTTTATAGCCACATCACCCAAGAAACCCGCTTACGGTGAAATTCCTCTAGTCTGGCTATCCACCAATGAAGAATACGAAATGACCGCTCGTAAGGTTGCTCGTGCATCAAATGGGGAAGATATTTTGCTATCAGTGGCTCAAATGGAGGAGCACGGCTCAGGCATTTACCGATTCGTATTTGAAGTAGAGCCTACTGAAAATAAACTGTTCCAAGATTGGCAATACATCCGAAACAAGTGCGGTGTATCTAGTGCCTTGCGCCGTCGCCTTATCGAACGTGCTAGAAATGTAGGTGCTGACGAGAATGAATGGTGGGGTCACATCAATAAGCCACTCCCTGTCGTCGATGCGAAGCTAGAGCGCCGCGTGGAAGATGACAACGGCAATGTAATCTGGGTGCCGATTGAAGTAGATGGGTTAAAGGTTAAAACCAAGGGATATCCAAGCATGACTGTAGAGGAAATGGCACAGCATGGATTTCAAATGGACTTAGACAGCACTTGGAAAAACGGTTAACAATTTCGAGATGGAAGCGTCTCACTAGATATTTCCTATTTAATATAGATACCACCCGACGCCTTACAACAAAGGCGTCACCATCCCCCTCGAACATCCCTCGTTTAAAACGTACACTTTAAATAAATGCCAACAACTAAAGTTCACGGTTCACCAACTCTTTTCTTTGAGCCTAAAACTGATCTCAACGGAGTCGAATCAGGATTGGCGTCATTTGGGCTCGGATTCTACATGACGTCAGGCGAGCTACTTGCAGATGACTATGCAGGTATGAACAAAATGCTCACAACCACAAATATCTTGTATCAAGGTAATCTGGTGGACTTTGCCACCTTATCTAAATCAGAACTGTTAAGAAAAGTAACTGCGGAGTTAATTGGCGATCATAGTAGGGGGATAGTAGAACCCTCACAAACCTTACAGCGACTAATTGAGAATTCGAAAGAAGAGGGCGAATTCTTCAAAGAGATGCTCGATGGAGCTAAGCTAAATACATCGAAATACGGTTTCCGTAATGATCCCGTACAAGAAGACAGCGACGACTACGATTTGCAGTTTGAAGCCGAACTTGCCACGCATAGCCTGTTCACTAAGGACTGCCTTTTGGATATTCAAAATGAACACGATAGCGAAGTAGCCAAGCTCAAACAATTACAAACCTTCGACCCTAATGATTTTGAAGTGGTCTCTACAGCTAACAAGTACGTGTACACAATTGATATCTCTGACTCAGCAAAAATCATAAATATGCAGACGAGTATCGCCAATCTAGGGGAGGAACACGAGCATCTAATCAAAGCTCTGGAAGATGATGAGTTCATTACGACAAGAGCCCTATCGTTAGATGAACAGCTTTCAACCATCACAAGAAGACTAAATGATGAGGATTGCCCTAAAAAATATTTAACCATCAAGAGTAAAATTGAGTCAGGAAAGTATAACGAAGCTTGCGGAGTTTCCGAACTACTAAACATGTATGGCTACGATGGTTTGGAATACCCCCATGTACAAGATCACCTCGCTGCCGTGTGGAATGCCAAGATGCTGGAGATAAAAGCGATCAATAACGAACCCATTGAAGAGTTTAAGGTACAGGAAGAACTACGAATAGCTAAGGTTTGCGGAACATCGTTGGGGGCTTCCCTAAACAAAGCTGTGTCAGTGTCAGAAACCAACAACACTTCGAAGCACACAACACGGTCAAATCAACCCGCGACGCCATAACATCCAAAAACATCTAACTATTTGAACAGTGTCCATAGGGGCGCTGTTGTACTTCTACGTTGCTTAGCTATACTGGCTAACACGCTTATGGTTGAGTAGAGTATTTTCATGAAAAACATATCTTTAGGTTTATTTTCTTCAAGCCAGCACCTCTTATCTAAACCTACATCTTGACGTTGGCACAGCTTATAGTCGATATCTCACATGGCGCATTTTAGAGCTATGTAGGGGATATCTTTGGCTCATAGAAGCTTGGGGGTGGGGAGCATGAAAGCACACAAAAGCATACTTATGACAAGAGCCTTCAATAGTGAAGGGGAGGTAACCTCAATAAGTGAGGTGGAACGAGGGCGTGCGTGTAATTGTACGTGCATCGTTTGTGGTTCTTCGTTGGTCGCTAAAAAGGGGAGTGAGAAAAAGCACCATTTCGCACATGATTCTGATTGCTATTGTGATTGGTCTGGTGAAACAGAGCTCCACTTACTCGCAAAAGAAGTGCTCATGGTTGATAAAACCCTATCCTTTACTCACCTAACACTAGACGGGACACCTTATAAAATCGACATCCCTTTTGCATCAGTAGAACAAGAGGTGCAGCTTGGTCATATCAAGCCAGATATTATGGCGACTACCGTTGATGGCGACCCAATCCTTGTAGAAATATATGTAACCCACCCATGCGACGGAGCCAAAATCCAGCATTACCGCAAGCAGGGCATTAATGCACTTGAAATTATACTTCCGCCTACTTTGCTTGATGATATACAGGTGCTTGATCTCAACTTCGTGAGGAATGCGATAAGGTTAGCTGAGGTTCGATGCATCTCACTAAATCCATTATCAGAGTTTTGCAGAGAAGTCTTTGAACACAACCAAGGTGTAATAACCAGTCAAGGTGAAAAGCTTCGAAAAATAAGAGGGGAACTTCGCTCGGATCAAGCGCGGTTTAACCAACTAAACTACAGAATAAACCAGTTACAAAAAAGCGCTCAGGAGTGGGAGGTAGCCTCCCAAGATATCTATGAACGGTCTCAGCGGTATAGACAGCAATTAAATCAGGAAATCGAATCTCAAGAACATGTTCGAGAGTACCGTCAGGCAAAGAAACACTACGAAAGCCTAACCACTAAGTTGCAGCGCGATTACAACGATGAGGTCGCGAAAGCTAACAGGGATATAGAGGAGTACGAAGAGGAGCTGAAGAGGAAAGCTCGTGATCACATTCTCCATAGAGAGGTAAGTCGCTTGCGAGGCGAGATCGAAAGGCTTGAGTATTTAAGAAAGGAACTTCAACATGAAGGTCAACTCCTTAGTGCCGATCAGTATATTCAAAAGTTAGACGCAAAGTACGAAAACCAATTCACTGAACTGGAGAAATGTTGGTTGGAACTGGAAAAGTTAAAGCCAAACCTTCGAAAACCTGATTTCATAAAACCAGAAAATAGGCGACTTATAGACCTTCCAACATATAACAAGTATAGAGAAGTTCGGGGTTAAATTAGTCATTCACCAACCCTTTTGCCATTTGGTCTTAAAGTCTCCAGACACAAAAAAATACTACATAGCCATATAGCGTAGGACTGGATGCCAACAATAAAAACGGTTAGTCTTTTTCTAACACAAGTTAACAATGCAGGGAGTGGTGATGCCACTCCACTTAATATAAAGGATTGAAATGCAAGTAGGTCACATCCCTATGTACGACGCATCTGAGTCGGACGCATTAGAGATAATGAATATTCTGGAAAACAGACCCGAGTTAGCAAAAACTACGTATCGGATTGAAATGTTGGAGACGCTCTACACCAAAGGTCTGTTGGTATTGGAGGGGCTATCGGTAGCACCAGATTCAGAAGATATCGACAATGCGGTAATTTGCCTGTTGAGCAATGCGAATCCCCCCGTCCACCTTATATCAAGTGACAATGGTGACAAACTTACAGTTGTCAGGGGCTCGCGCTTCTTGAAGTCTTGTTTTAAGTTCTTAACAAATAAACGACCGACAACAGAGTTCTTTCCCATCGCTGAACTGAGGCATAAAAGCTTTGAGTCATTAAGCAATAGCGTTCGCTTTAGGCTCAAACACTCGAACATTGACGTTATTGGTTCAAGTGAACAAGTTAATTCGCCAGCGATATCCCACAGAAACTTGGCTCACATCCTTTCTACATTTGGTTAAGGGGCAACCATTGAACCTATCGGATATAAAAGAAGAATTGCTAGGACTTAGCTTCCAGCGCTATCCCAAACAAGCCATATGCGACACATTCACATATGTTGAGCTGATGCAGATCATTCAAAATGAGATCGAAGTAAAGCCCAACCTACGTCATAGTGAGGCTCTTTACCTCACAGACTTCCAGAAGAAACTAGATATTCTTAGTCGAATTGCAGAATATCTGGAAGGGAAGGTTCCTATTTTAGTTCGTCCACATAGGGGAGGGCTTGCGGAGAGCATAAAGGAGACTAAGGTCATTTATGAGAAGCAAGAGTTAACCTTATGGGCAAGAAATGTTTTCTACGATAACTCCATAACAGATGACATGATTCACTTTGATGAAAAGTCTGTATATGACCTCAGAACGGAGTGGTCATCGAGGTATGTATGCATTAAGGGACTTGCTGACTATGATTGCCCACCTCCGTTGGCGTTGGCAAATGGCATCCTAGATAATTAGACTACCAAGTGGATGACCACTAGAGAAAAACAACGGGAGCCAATTGCTCCCGTTTTTCTACATCCTAATCTTCATATTTCGGTCATCGGACTTTTTCAGGTGTAGACGATTATCTGGGTCTAACTCTTTAGCTCTGAGCGTTGCACCAGAGTTGATTAAGGACGACGTCAACCCGTCATTCACTGTCGGGTCGTAGAACGTAACCTTATCTTTAAGGAAGCCATGCTCTAGAGAGAGCTCCTCTATGAACTCTTCAAGCCCTTGGGGGACGTGAATCGAATGTACATCACTGCTATCTAGCTTTAGGACGTAATTAGCGACAAGCTCAAAGTAGGGAACTTCTTCTGGGATTTTTTCAAATGCTTCCGCAAGCGCATCAGCAGCCACGCATATCTCATCCTTTCGCTCACTCAGATAATCAGCATCACCGAACTCCAATCTCTCAAGAAACAGGTCTTCACCACCATAGTGATTGGTCGTTAGCAACTGTGGCAACGTCTGCTTATAAAAGTCACGCCCCTCTTGGAAGGTCATTTCAGGAATATCTAGAAGCCCGTTGAGCGTATCTTTAATATCCCTAACATCGTTGTAGCGCCTCATAAACTCAACATGCTCCAATTCTTCACCCGTTAGTTTAGAAAAGTGCTCCTGAATATCTTCCAACGCAAGGCTAAGCTGCTCTCTCCCTTCAGCCGTTAAATGCTGCGTTACAGTGTCACCAAGAGTGTCAATCCCCGCACGACCGCTAACGTCAGTACAAACATCCATGATGTTTCTTTTCGCGACAAAAGACCTCAAGCCACTCACTTTCAACAACTCCCCGATGCCATCAAGCTTCTTGCCAAACTCCGACACCATGGGTAGGTGGCTTTGGTAACCACAATCTGTTGAATCAGAACCGATAGAGAACTTTAGTGGCTCAATCATGCCAAGCCTATCAAATACGCTATCGGGGGTAAGTTCCTCTGCCTTGAGAGAAAAGATTTCATTAATCGAATAGGTCAAAGATTGTTGAGAGTGAGCTTCTGAATTCTCAATGATGTATTCCCAAGACTCCTCCTTGGTTTCCACTATCTCCTCATCAATCTCATAGACAAAGTTGTCGCCAATCTCTGATATGGTTTTTAAAACGTGAGCATAAAACAATTCTGCATGATCACTCGACAACTCTCTTAAATGTGTCTGCAGTGCGTGAGTATCAACCTTCTCCTGAGGGTTGCGAACATGCTCCAAGTAGCTGCTTAGTTTGTCCGTGATTTCCTCAACTTTTTCTTCGTGATCCCAGCCAATTCTTCTTTCACTCATTCTGGCTATGAACTTAGTATTTGCAGACTCAGCCTTCTGTTGGTAGTAACTATCGAAGAACCCGATCAAAACTTCTGCATCTTGCTCAGACAAATTATCAATTCGTTCGGCATCCAGAAGATCACGAGGAACATTATCGATTAGGTACTCCGATAACTCATCTGATTTGTACGTCGAAACATATGGTATTTCAATATCCAAACCTCGCTCCTTATAAAACATCAGCTGATAAGCGGGGTCTGTATAGAACTTACTGGAAAGACGATCGAGCTTCGCATAAAGATTACCACCACCACCAGCGGAGTAATCGATAAAGTCATATCTAATATTTCTCACTAGATCTGTCTCAAAGATCTCGGAATAAGGCTTGAGCTTATCACTGAGATTTTGTGCCGCCTTTGAGTTAAGTCTAGTTAACACCTTTTGCGGAGCATCCCTAGTGTAGCTATCTCTCGTGTATATAGACATCTTATTCTTGAAGATTATCTCTGGTGACATAGCGACCACCACCTGACCGAACTTCGTGAAAGAATCATTGATGGCGGTCTTTTCAAGGTCATTTTTTGCGAACGGTATTGTCGCAAGCGCACTAGACATCGCGGGCTTCCCACCCTCAGAAAGGGAGAACGCAAATTGCGTAGCACTTGTACCATGAGTCAGCGCAACGCGAGAAGAAGCGTCGAAGGCAGGTGTTTTTTCTGATAAAGCTGCCTTGAGCATAGTCTTGGCAAATGGTGAAGTTTCCATTTTTTCTTAATTATAAATTTTATCTGCCTCCAGTTTAACACCAGCTGAAACTCGGACAAAACACCACCTATTATTTGCCCAAATAACAACCATTTTTTTGCTCAATAACCGGTTTCTGGGCAAGTTTTTACCTATGCATTTTGTGTGATATGTTGACCCCGATTACTAACGCTAATAGAGGAGTAGTCATATGGCAGTAGCCACATTCAAAGGGAACTTCTGCAATGTGCAGGACTTCACCCCAACAGCTAGAACAACCAGTGCCGTCGAAGAGATGAACCACATTATTAAAATGAGCTCTTTGCTAGAGAAAATATTGATGTCCGTACCAGCTTTTCAAATATTCGCTGGGCGCAATACGTACACATCATTCACACTAGGAAGTACGGCTTTCAACATAAAAACCTACGATTGGCAGCAGTTTGCACAAGCCATCAAGTCAGTAGACGCAGTTAGACGAGCTAGGCTTGAGGAAGTCGCGTATAACGCCGCGAGCACATCAATGGGGAAAGAGAAGGAGTTTTGGACTTGTGTTTATAATGCCCTTTAAACATACGCTAATCATGATCGCCATCATGCTCTCCAGTGCATCAGTATATGCGACGAGCTGGGAAGAAGCTTTGTACTCTAGAATGCTCAAAGCTTATGACGCCCTAGAGCAAAAGTATGTCGAATGCCGAAACTCCCGAAAACCAGTAGAAAAAAGCCAAATCAAATCAGAGTGGTTCAATAACCTATCACAGGAGGATAGGGCATTCACCATCCAAGTTTTGAGTCGACTTGCCACCGATAGGTGCGTTGAAGATGAAGAGGCTAAATACAGCAAAGCTCTACTATCTTACGCGTCTGAAACCGATGATTTAACGAAACTAGAGGAGTGGATGAGATTGAAGAAACTTTACGTCCCCAATCATAGCAAGCCCGCGTTAGAGCAACTTGATATGAAAGAGGTTCAAGTTCTTTCTGAGTCGGAGCCTTTCCTCGAACCATTCTTCCCCCTTCAAGTTTTCGAACTGTACAACTAACCAACGGAGATTTGCCGCCGCCGACAAAGGTGGCGGTCATCCAACTATCCAGTTGACACCATTCTCTCACGTCCGTTATGATCACCTGAGAACTCATTCAATCTTAGCGTTGTCTGGGGGCTCCATAAGCTAGCATCCAAGCTTGCCTTCCCGTCCGTCGATAATCGATTAATAGGTGTAAGGGTGCATTTAACATACATATTGTTTTATGGCTGATTCCGTATTTGCCGCAATAGACCAATATGGACGGGGCTCATTGCGGTGAACAATAGGAACCAATCATGAACCAAAACACAAACACCCCTCTGAACGGTGATCTATCAAGCGAATTCAAAGCTAACGACACCCTAAGATTCAGATTTCTTAATAAGCTTCACTTCACAAAGTTAAGAGACGCCTACGCAAAGCATCTGGTCGAAGAATTCAATTTCAAAGACTTCCCCATGAATGTCATCGACAATAACTTTTCAAAACTGTGTGGATACAGCGACATCAACTACCTAATGTCTGCCGTGGGCAACCAGCAACGAACAGACCTGTTGCACGGTACAGCAGAATACTTTGCCATCTCCGTTCAAGAGTATTACGCAGAAGGCAACTTCAATTGCTTTGAAGCACTATTGGCGCAGTATGCTGCCCACATGAATAAAGAATACGGAATGAAGTTTAAGGAGCCGAAGCTCAAAGCTAAGTTTTCAGCATTGCTAGGTCACTCATCAATAGAGAGCGCTGCTCACGAGTTATTGTCGATTTGGCTAGGCGCTCCAATCTATATTTCTGCTTTAAAGTTAAACATCGTTATGCAATCGTCATCGGTCAAACGCGGAAAACTCCACTCAGTCAACATCGCGACTAATAGCAGAATAGCTAATCTTCCATTGACACTAAAACCGTCAATCTCAACGATATCAGAAGTTGAGAACCTCCTTTTCAGCTCCAACTCAAATTTAAGAGTCGGACTCGAAGAGTCTGGAAACCATAGCGCACTATTTCAAGTGATCACCGACTGGGTTATGAATGTAGGGGTGCGAATTAAAGATTCCAAGACAGGGGAAGTCTCCTCCATGGAAGAGCTAGAAGATCAGTTTTTCGTCACTGACTCGGCAAGCTACCATCACTCTCATGTAAACGGAACCACATGGTCAATTAAAATTACGAGACAAGAAGGTGCAATCACGATGAACGAAATAGCCGTCGCTATGCGCCAAATCAACGAGGTTTGGGAAGATGTTGACCTACGAGGGCACTACAATACTAACGACATCGAACGAGAGGTGTTAGGGTTAGAGCTTATGAAAGAGAAATCATCGTCGATAGAAATTCAATATAGCTCAACGTTTAGAGGCAAACTCCAACTCGCTAAGAACAACTAAGAATAGATAGAACCAATAAGGCTGATGCTCATCGTCAGCCTTACATAAAAGGAATTAACAGCTCAAATGACTCCAATATCCATACCTCTACTCAAAACGCTTCTAAACAAACATAGGCAAGACACTAAGCAGTGCGGATTAACAATTGAGACAATAACGCCTGTACCTACTGACCAGAGAAATAATTTCCTTCTATGCACTGATGCTTCATTCGGGTTATACGCCAGCCCGAACCTTGCAATGGGACTAGAGTGGTTGTATGACTCTATGGGGGTATATGAAAAGACGTTTAAAGTAATCAAAGCCTTGAGTGAGGGAAAACATTATGACTGCACACCACTAGAATTCAAAATGATTCGCTCTAGGTTGCTTGGAAACTTATTGGCTAATACATGCCCTCAAGAAAAAAGAAGAGTTAACGAACTAGCGTTTTTTCATGGGATACACGGATATGATAATAAAACCTCATTCAATGTGCGTACTGGTGAAATTAAAGGAGCTCTGACGCCCAAAAAATACGCAGAGGCGGATGACCTGCTAGAGATCTACGAATCACTTGCTGCCCAAAAATATCTAGATGTGACCGTTAAACTATGGGACAGAAAGGAGGGGGCTGACAATGAGATCGCATCTGTAAACAACCTTCTAACCATAGCCATTAGAAATGGTACTTTCTTTAAAATAAAAGAAAACTCACAGAAGCTTGTGAGCCCGATGAGTGTAGAAAGCATTTATGAAGACGTCATTTGCTTCGATGGTCTAGGTGTACCTATCGATTTTATTGACCAATTTGGCTTGTACTGTAGAGAGCAATATAGCAAACATGCCGTAGAGTACGAGACTGACTTTGGTAACTCTATAAGAAAAATGACGAAAGAGGCTATCGATGCCTTCTCAGTAGATAAGGAATGACATGAAACCGCTAGGCAACTTAGTATCAGAAATAATTAGTGGAAGACGCCTAATATCTGCTTGCTTTGGTAACCTTGGCAACATGGAGGACGAAGAAAGAGCAAAAGCATTCTTGTTAGGTTACCCCATAACAAACGGAAACCTCGTAAATGCCCATACAGTTAGGTTTTCCACTAGAGAGGAAACCGCTCTATCAGTAAAAGGATTAATCGAACCTTTATTTGTATTGTCGTTATTAGCTAACCTCAGTTCCAAGGGAAGCTCTAGCTTCTCGCCAAAGGAATATATGACGGCGCTAAGAGATGAAGACCTATGCGAACGACTCAAAACTGAAAACGCGGATTTAATGTCTTTAGAGCATCACCTTGCACTAATCGTATCTGAATACGAGAAGAACCCCTTCATTGCCGAAGGCGGGGTATTTAAATACAGGACTTCATTAGAACCCATTGGTTCGGACTATTCGAAAAAAACATCTTTAGATGCTCCTTACATATTTGACTATCACCCGATTAGAGAAGCGAGTAAGAGTCAAAATATAGTAGAGAAGCAACAGCGTATAGATATGACTCATTTCATACTGGATTGCTATGCACTTTCTCGGCACATAAAAGACTGTTACTTGGAGTTAGTGTTTTCGGGGGAGAGTGAGGAACAGATGATTGAATACCTCACAATTACTCATAATGAGACTGACGAAATTGATGTGTCCGTGATTAAAGATGGTGAACCCTACTATGATGTATACGCACAGGACTCAATGTCTAAGAAGCAGGATATGAACTTCCCAAGAAAACGTAGCGACGTATCACTTGCATGGAATAGGTACATTGAGATTATGAACGACCCTGATGCAGAGCAGGTATTCTCTATAGTCAGACGCCTATCAGAGCTTAAACAAAAACTAAGTAAAGCTGGTGGACGTTAATGGATAAACTGAGCTCGCTAATAGAAATAGTTGGAAACCCACCTTGGGAATTCGAAATTAAAGGGTTCACTATTTTCATAGACGAAAATCGAGATACACACTCTGGCGGCTATGAATGGTCAGTTTGTAAAGAGGGGCTGGAAGTCTTCAACGGTTTGGATTTTTCTGTAGAGCAAGCGAAGGAATCGTTACTAGATGAAATCTCCCATTACACAGAAACAGAATAAATTTGCAAAAGAAAAGGGGCTCTATGAGCCCCCACAATCTAGATGCTATTAAGGACGATAGTTCTCGCGTTTCAAGCCCTTACTTACGTTTTTTACCGAAGCCGAAATCCCATCAGATGCTGCAGCGATTGACGCTTTTAATGAGTTGCCAAGTGAAGTTGTGTTAGCCGCCTTCACCGTCACCAGTTTCACGAAGCTACTTGAAGCTAATTTCTCGACCTCGGTTAGAGGTTGCTCAAGGTTAGCTTTCGCATAGTTACTCCGTAAGTAAGATCTATCCTTCACCAAGAAATCTTTAACCGAAACCCCCATTGTCAACTCAAGCTCATCAATAACGTCCTTATAGTCGCTGCTAGATTCCGCTTGCTGCACAGCGTAGGACAGTTGCCTATGTATATTGGGCATTACGCTGTTCACAAATGTTTCAGCTGACAACGCGTCCACCTTTATTTGACCTGCTACAACAAAATTTCCAGATAGCCAAGAGTCCACCTTAGCTCCCAAGTATGTTTTCAATGCACTAGCTGAGATCGCGTGTTCATTTTGAAGCGATGGGTCAAGTACAAGCGAGTCTAGACTTTCACCTGCTAAATCGCAAAGGTGATGAATCGCGTCGAAATCACCAGATTTCATCCAAGAGTTTTGATCCATCCACTCTGCGGCAATAGCTCCCTGCAAGCCTGAGTTTTCACTTTTTTGGCGTTGTGATTCAGTGAATCTCGCCATGCTAATGGCAAACGCAATGTCGCCTGATATGTCTTCGCTGTGACGCTGAAAATGCCACGATTCCCTTGAGTTTGGCTTTTTACGTGATTGTTTTGTAAAGTGACTGACCGCTGCATCCATGAACTTATCGGCTTCGAACTCACGTTTTCTTTCAAAAATCTTTAGCATATTAAACAAATACTCTGCATTACTGCCCGCTATAGGACCGAACTCGGCTAAATCCTGAGTCATAAGATCTATGGCTACTTTAGTATCCTGCGATAGTGACATACTATTTGTTTTCACCACCCGACTTAATTCGTTTGCTATCGATTGGTCAGTTCTTAGGTCGTAGCTAGATTTATCGCGGTACAGGGACAATAATGGGGCTCCCACTTTCTCAATAGCCAGCTTAGCTGCATAGGCACCTGCGATTTTAGACACCACATCTACAACGTCCTTGAATTCGGCAGCGATCATGCTTACGCCTGAGCCAACAGGCTCCTTATCACTGAAAATGGCAGTGGAAAGGGCTTGGTCGGCTTTATCAAATAGCGACTCAGACTGGTGGTGTATTGCGTCCTCCATGAGACCGCGAGTGGATCTAAAGCCTTCTATCGCCTGTAGTAATTGATCAGGGTCTGGAGTTTGGTCTTTCAATAGATACGCACAAGCACCAACAAAAACAGATGCGCCCACCATACGAAGCTTCGACTTATCTGCGGCGACTTTCAAATCATGCTCTTTTACTCTTTGTAACAAACTTCCTGTGGAGCGAGATAGTTTGTTGCTAAATTGAGTAAGCTCTTCTTTTGTTAACGGATGCTCATCGAAATCTCTCATCCTCCACCCGTTAAATCCTTTATCTTGTAAGCACACCACTGCTCCAGTGTGCTAGAGGTCGCTAAAACCTCTCCAGCATTACCCGTGTTTGTTTGAAGAATGAGTTCGCCGGTTGACAGCGCTTGGTAACAAACCTTTAGCCCCTGCTGAAGCTCTAACAAAGACTGCGGGTCGCAATGCTTAATGATGGCATAATCACTCACCAGTTTTTCTAACGTGGCGACAACAAGTGACAGCTTGTCCATAGAGTCATCTAACTGTTTGATCATAACCATTTTATTTCATTTTAGACTTTATAGTTTGCATCAGCCAAATAAATGGGACGTCATTTACTAACAATTTTGAAAATATAAAAACAATGTTTAAGGTTATGTTAATAAACAACAAAAATGACAATAAGAGTTCTAATAGTTGATGAATCCAACTTTTTCCGCCGCCGGCTAAGTGAAATTGTGAACACATCTCCGATGATGGAAGTTATTGATATTGCGAGAACACCACAGGAAGCTTATGAGAAATCCCATAGATTAAAACCCGACATCATTGCTATCGATGTCGACAAACCGATAGTAGAGGGAGCAGATAAAGCTAAGAACCTGCTATCCAGCATCAAATACCCGACATTAGTCATGTCGACGCTACCTGAGGAACGAGTCAATCAAATGTTAGGCGGATTCAACTCCAAGACCGTTAAGTTTCACCGCAAACGACTAAGCGAGATGACCACAGGAAGACCCGAAGTCGCAGACGCAATTCATCAAGCGATAATCTCCTTGGTTAGCACTCAAGTAGACAAAGCTTACCTGCGGACGGTGCGCACGCAACAAAAGCACTTGCGTAGGAAAAAGAGACATAGCCAAAGTTACCAAATAACGGCAATTGGAGCCTCTACGGGTGGTCCAGCCGCTCTGCACGAAGTGCTACCAAATATCCCCGCGACATATCCTCACCCAATCCTGATCATTCAGCACATGCCTTCACCATTCACAGCCAGCTTTGCCAAACGCCTAAATGAACGTTGTCACTTAGAAATCAAAGAAGCCGAAGATGGAGAAATTTTGAGGGCTGGGGTCGTGTATATAGGCAAAGGTGGAAAACAAATGGTCGTAAAGGGGTCTACTTCCGCCCCTACAGTTCACCTGACAGACTCTGACACTAAAATCCTGTACAGCCCGAGTCTAAATATCACATTTGAGTCGTTAGCAGCCATATATAAAGGAAACGTTCTCTCAGTTGTCTTGACGGGCATGGGGAATGATGGGCTTAAGGGTGCTATATGCCTAAAAGACCAAGGCTCGACAATTTGGGCGCAAGATGAGGATAGCTGCGTCGTTTACGGAATGCCAAGGGCTGTATATCAGTCTGGAGTTGCCATTGAAGAAGTTCCCATATCAGATTTAGCGAGAAAACTAATTGAAGAGGTTATTCCAAAATAAATAAGAAAGCGCCAAGGTAATTTGGCGCTTTGTATTCAAAAAGAGTTCACTTCGTAATATTTAAAGATTGCGCAAAGTGTTCTTCTTAGGCTTTAGAGAATCTGTTAAATGTATAGTTCTAGTTGGCACATTAACTAAAACAGAACAAGTATTGTCATTATTCTCAGTGCAACTAATGACACTAGGCGTAACATCTTCTACGCAGAGGCAATTCAACTTCCTTAGTCGTTCTTGAATTTCATCTTGGGAGCCGTTAATAAAAGTGACGCAATTTTCAATCCTACTTAAATTAACCTCCATAAAGCCAGAGGGACACCTTGTAAGTTCTGAAATCATTCGAACTGTATCCTCTTCATCAAGATCTCCAATCGTCGTTTTCGTTCCAGACAATAGCAAGTAAAAATCCCTTTCAGAAAACATATCTTTATATTCCTCAACCTTATTGGAAGATTCAAGAAGAAAGGAAATACGTGAACTTGGAGGAATCTCTAATTCTGAAAGAATAGAATGAGTCACCCGTGATAAATTTCCAACTTCAACATATCGGTTAAACCACAAGAATGTGGAGCCTGTTTTCCTGTAATATTGGAAGAAATTCGGATGTACTTCCGAAATTACCGTGAGGTAGGATAGGGAGGATAAATTAAATTCACCACCAAGTAGCGACTTTCTCAGTTCGAATTTAAATTCCGCATGTGAAAAAGGCGGGTTCTCCAACACAATATCAATAGCACACCCAATCCACTTTTTTGAACCTCTAAGCGATTCGAGTCGGTCGCTTAGTGATGGATTAAAATCGCTGGAAATCAATAACATGTTGGATACAACATTATCGAAGTCAACGTCATTGACAAGAGAATTTACACTGCGTGCAAACGTTGCAGCTTCTTCCTCTGAGTGGGTTTTTCGAGCCTTCCTGTTTTTGGGAAGAAAGTCAGTTAAACGTAATCCTGAATTCATATATTTCGCCAATTAATTAAAGGTGAAGAAAACCTTTGTTAGCGACATCAAGAGACAAAGTAATCACTATTTTTCTCATCAAGTGCTTTATAACAAAAGTATGCTCATCTGAAAGATCGTGATGAGATAAAGAAATATCGACACAATCATAATCTGCGTTAAGTGAAGTGAGCTCACTATGAACTCTGTCAGCCTCACATTTAATTATTTCGACACCTAGTTCCTTTTTGCTCAAATACTTCTCAAACACCTCTAAGGGGCATTTAGTAATTCTTGAAAGGAAACCCAAAGTAATTTCCTCTTTGCTCTCCTGATACCCTCCAATATACGAGCTTTGACCTGAAAGTAACTTATACACATCACCAGAAGTAACCGATTTATCACTATCATAAAGCCCAGTGTAACCTTCATGAATAAAATTCAAACGATTTTGTGGCTCTATTTTTAATTCAGTTAGAATTCTCTGAATTAGGTCTGCCAAATTACCAACGTTCACGTATCGCTTGAACCAAAGCTCTTTATTTCCCTCACTGTAACTTAAAAAGAACCGAGGGTGCACACCGCTGATTACTGACAAATAACTGAGGGTGGACAAGCACTCAGGATCTTCAATTAGTCGCTCCGACACTTCTTCGCGATAACGACAATTTTTGAAAGGCTCATTATTTAGTGCCATCGACAACCACTCTCGAACCAAGTCTTCTTCGAGCTCTTCATTCAACTCATTTTCAAGATTTCCCAAACCGAGATTGGGGTTTTTGTCATTGCTTATGATGAGTATATTGCGTATTACTCGAAGCTCTTGTTCATTGTACTTATTCACTTTTCTAACCTATGATCCACTTTGCGCCACACTTTCACTCGACATTCCTTCTGGGCGACGACTTCTGCGCTTCCTTCCCTTAGCCATAATGGAGTCACCCGCATTTGCCTCACTAGTATATCTAATTAGCATGGCGTCTGTACTCCAACCCAGCAAGTGCATTATCTGGGCATTGGTTACGCCCTTGTTGTATAAGTCTTGCGACACGCCAACACGAGCACTGTGACCTGATAACCTCTTACCGCCTAAGTCCAGAACCCGCCAAACTCTAGCAAAGACATTACCAATGAAGTTTTTGCCAACCATTTTTTCAGCAGATTGGTTTTCAGCAGCATTCTTTACACCTGAGTTTTTAAATCTCTGTACCAAATAGTGCGTTTCGTCCTCGCTGATAATCTCATGATCTAGGTAACGCTCAATCAATTCGACAGTATCTTCGGAAAGAAACTTGGTCTCTTCTCGACCAGTATGATTGGTTTTGGTAAACGGAATAACAAGTCTTCCTGTACCATCATCTAGAGTATAGTAATCTCCAATTTTAATATTTCGAATATTGCTAGCACGCAAACCAGTTTCGTAAGCAATACTCATAATCATGAGGTCACGCAAATCTTGAATACGATCGGTATCTGCCCAAAGACAAAATAATCTATCGAGATGTTGATCATTAAATGGCGAAGCCTGTTTTATAGTTTCACGACCACGAACCTTTCGATTCTTTATTTGTTTTCTCTGAGCCTTAACGAATTCATGGACGGTTGGATCTGGTAGTCCTGATATCTTATGTGTCTTACTGACCGCCCAAACATGTATATCCAAAGTGTTACGGTGTAACTTTTCATTGTCAATAAGGTAGTTTTCAACAGTGCTCGGGTCAGCAGGAAGGGAGGGGAGGTTTTTATCGATACACCACTTAACAAAACGACCCCAAGCGTAAGAAAGCCGATCCAGACTGGATTGCTGCATTTGACCCTTTCGTTTGAAAAACTCAGTCTGAAAATGAGCAACAGCCCTGCGAACTACAGGGTGGTTGGATACGTTCGGCTCGCTTTTTTTGAACTCAGTAAGCGCATTTGAAAACTCACTGGGGGATAAGTTTTCAAATTGGCTTGCATTAATATCTATTAGTCCATTTTCCATAAAGCATCTCGCATTTAGTAACTGGCGTCACTGATTTCTCTTTTTTATAGCCCAATTTTACCCTTATTTCACTATACAGGGAAGAATTATAGTTCTTCCCTGTTTATTTTTGCTTTGAGTGGTTAAAAAAAGAACTCCACTTCGTCCCCTTCTGTGTATTGCAGGGGGAGAGGGATTGGTAAGGGTCAGTGCCGTAGTGCATTTCTAGTTACAATACATGCATCACTATTTGTTAAGCAAAAGTGGTTACTCCAGCAGGACAGAACCTAAAAATCGCGAAAACCCAAGCAATTGAGCGAACGCTCGCCAATTGCGTGACGCTGTAACTTTTGAATTTATTTGCGTGTAATGAGGACTATTGCCGATCTCTGAATGCGGTGGTTGTCATTGGTACTGATACAAATCTAAGAGGCAGCTGTTACCATTACGTTTCTTTCTTTTATGTATTTTAAAGCTTCAGAAGCGTATAATACGACGAAGACTAAAATAGAAATATTATGACTATCATAAAAGGGAACACTCAATGATGTTCCAAAAATATCTAGATCTATGTCGAGACGATTAAGTGATCAAAGGTGACCTTCACCTTAAGCGCAACCCACTAGTATTAGATCAAGCACTCCCGTGTTTGGCACCAACATATCGTCGCGTAAGTTTGAAAAGCATCCGCAGAGCGGCGGGATGAATTGAGTGGTTTTTCGAAGAGGAACCATGTATCCAGAACAGAAAATCGAAATGAAATAAAAAGGACTAAATATGCGTTTTTGCGTGAACGGTGTTGAGTTTTATGCATTTAGAAACCACTGCTATCTAAGAGAAAATATAGATCACTACTATGGGTCTCGAACAGATAGTGACCTCGCAGAGAAACACTTTGATTCAGGCATAAGCTTCCTAACGAGAAAAAGACTAGGCGATAACTTATGCAACCTCATCGAATTTACAATCAACTCCACAGCCATACCTGAAATGGTCAATCCACCCAAAACAATGTTTGTTGGCCTAGAAGACCAATGGAGTGAATTCATCGAATACTGGAGTGTCAATTTCGGTATAGAGGTCGACGAGCGACTCCGATTCTATAAACGCACTAAGTTAATCGGCGGATTTAGAAACAGAAAAGAGGATGGGATGCTAACTCATGACAAAAACACATTTAAAACAGAGTATTACGCAATAGACCAACTTCTAAAGATATACAACGGATGCAACAGAACTCTAAGGGATATTTATAGGCACGGGGAGAAAAAGTACAAGGATCTAGTCTTAGTTCCTGACATCCTACGCCCCAAAAAGTATGCATACCTAAACATTCAGAATACTCGACGTGGGCTGTCTGCACACTCTAATATAGTTGTAACAATACCGAATTGAAAGTGAATAGTAATTCAAAACTTAATTAACAAAGACAAAGGGAGCATCTACTCCCTTTTTTCATACGCAAAATGCACTCAGTCTAGGTTCGGGCTTTCAAAGTTAACGACTGAAATGCCAGAATTGTTCTTGTTGTTGGATTATACGCTATTAAGAACGCCACTCCACATCTCCGATCCGATAATCTCGAACCTGTTAGACGTAGATTAATCAAAGATTGACTGATAAAGAAGCGGAAAGCGAATTAATGCATACGAGCTTTCCGTTTCTTCTTTTTCAGTCGACCAAAATGTACACTTAAAGAAAATGTACGAAGATGATGAGGCTCTAGAAGCCCTAAGGATGTACGTTGAAGACGAGCTCAACGCAATCCCCCCAGAGCACGTAGATGAACTTTTTGAGAGGTTTGGAGGAGATCCAGACACAGAGTATGTACTTCATCGAGGGCTTACCTTAATGAGCCGCTTAGCACACGAAGAGTTTCTATCATCGACTAAAGATGGTCACCTAAAAGTCGGTACGACTCCTCAGAGCGCGTCTACACAAAAAAGTATTGCACGTCAGTTTGCTCACTGCAGGAAAACCAACGGAAATATGGCTATCGCTATGATGGTTTCTGAGCAACTCAAAAACGGCGAAGTAGTAGCAGCCCATCGCGGCGTTCTACTGTCTGGCAAGGCTCGGGGCGATCAAGTCATTGACCTCTCTAAAGCGGGCTTCCTTTCCGAGGGAGAGGTGTTGATTATGCCGAATCAAAGCATCAAAGTTGAAGTAGAAACATTTGTACCGCTCAAAGAACAGGTTGAGTCCGCTGAAAGCGATTTTGATAAACTCCAACTATACAGAAACACTGTAGATAACGCCCTCAAAAACTACATCTTCCTCAACTATGCGCATGTACTAGAACCAACAGATGTCATCGACATAATAGAGCCCGCTATGGAAGATTACCAAGCGAGTAAAAAGCAGCGATACCAGTCTATATTAAACTCTAATGCCCATTTAACGAGAGAGGATGGATTCATCTATACAAAAGAAGAAATCGATCCACTGACTCGTTCGACGAGAAGTGGTAACAAGTTTTTCTGCTACAAGGTCATAACAGAGAATGGAAATAGCTTTGTTATTAAGGAAAACATGGCTACTGATAGGACTTTAAAGCGTGACCGTGTGCTGGAAACTGTATCTGTAGATGCAATATTGCCTGACGGCTTAGTAGAGCTATACGAAAAAGGCGGGATGCTTGACTTGGAACAATTTGAAATTCTCCAAGAGGAGTATAGGACGATTGTTGGCGACTTAATCGATTTAGTGGAGAGGTTTAAAATCGATACACTGGACGAACGTCTTCACCAAGATCTAAAGCTAATGAACATACCAGATGATACTGAATGGCTGTCACTTTTACTCAAGAAGAATACCACAAACAAAAACAACCAATTGAACAGTTTATCTTGGGCAACCACCACAGGAGAGATGAAAAAGTCTGACGCCAAGTTCAGTTCACTAAGTAAATCTCTCGTTACAGCCATCATCAAATCACAAGGAACAGAGGAAACACTATCCCCATCAGGACGAATAACGGTGGCTCCGCGCACTCCTAAAATGCAATAAAAAAAGGCAGGGTATACCTGCCTTTAAATTTATAGATGATCTGCTTAATATATATCCAACGAACTGATCTGTCTTGGTAATCGTTCAACAGGCACTTCTATCATGCGAGCAAACAATCGCAGTACAGATGCGTAATGGCGCTCGTAGTGTTCTTTTTTTAGAATCTTACTAAGTGTGAAAGTCGCAATTCCAGCCAAGCCCGTGTACAGCGGGACGTAAAGAGCTTCGACTTCGTTGTCGAAGAAAACAAAGGCACACAAACCAATTATGGTGGTAACTAATAACGCTATCGAGATGATTTTTAGGTACTCAGAAATGAAAGCAACTATCTTCATGATAACGAGAATAAAGAATACGACCCAAAAAACGAGACCTAATGGAAGCGTCATTATAAAAAATCCAACGTAAACAATAGGAGTAGCCAAGAACCAAAATAAAGTCCCCATAAGGTTTTTGACGTCATCACGACTAGGCTCATCTGTCCACGAATAAATGATTCTACGCTGAACGTGCCCATAAAGAACTCGATTCCTTAAACGATTCAGAAAACAATCTAGACTGCCCGTGTAGAAAATAAGTAAAAGGTATCCATCTTTGGGGATTGTTTGAACCCAATGTAAGGGGTTTGTGTCGTCATATATGACAAAACACCAGCACCAAACAGCAGAAATCGCCATCCAAACAAAGCTACGAATACGAATTAAGAGCAAGTCGTAAACACCCAAGAGCAAAGTTGTAAACGTACCACGAAATAGCCGCCAAACGGCGTTACGTAAAAAAAGACCCATGAAATTAAAATCCAAAACTAATTTAAACCACGAAGTAATCACAAGTTAATGACGTTTTTTCAATCACTTACAGTTACCACCCTTATGTGCGCAGTTTAATTATGTTGTAGAATAAGTAAAGGCCAAAACTATAGAAATCATAAACATTTATAAAAAAAGAAAGGACTGATCTCCCCGCAAACGATTTCAACTATTCGAGTTTATAAAAAGCCTTAAAACAGGGCATCAACACAAGCGGTATTGGCAACACCGTGAACAGAGCTAGTTTTGCCCTAAAAGAGCTGGAAGGATTCGTCGGAATGGAGGGGGCATGTGTTGAGGTCTATCACCCAGAAACAGTGATAGAATCTCCCTCAGAGTCGAGGTGATAGGATTAAGGTACTTATGATTGAATGTTAGGGAAAAAACCAAAGTTGCGATAGTTGCAGCGCCAAGAGCTACAACAACTACGTAATTACCGTTATAAAAAAACTGACAAATGGAGTAGATAGTTGTAACACCCAACACTCCAGAAACCCAAAGCATCTTCTTTAATAAAAAGCAGACAGCAAGCCACGCACCAAGATTCATCGCTCCCGCCCATGCCATTATTGCCAAAGGAATAGATGCAATGACAGTAAAAATGTAAACAAAAGGGGTCGCGAAGAACCAAAAGATAACTTCCAGCATAAACAAACCATCAGAACGGCTTGGTTCATTTCTCCACGAGTCTACGATTCGATTTCTAACCTGCTTGTAGAGCAAACCAAATCGAACTTTTTGAGTAAACATCTCGACTGTGGCTGCAAAAAAAATAAGGAGTAAATAGCCCCCCTTAAAAGGCATGTCTTGAATCCAATGGGAGTACCACAACAGATCATAGAAGGCAAAACACACAAGTGAAAACACTACGGCGAATGCGTAGCAGGAATTTCTCCACCTAATCAGTAGCAAATCATACAGCCCAAGCAATAGAACCGTGAATAAGCAACGCGTGAAACGCCAAGTAGCACCTAACAGCAGTGCGTACATACAAATAGAAACCTTTCGATAAATAGACAAAAAATAACAGACTAAATAGCCTGTTATTTCAAAGTTATAAGCAATTAATAACCCCATAGTTTAATGAGTCAGGCTCATAAGTAAAGAGGCTAGGCATCAATTACCTGACATTCGCCTGACTTTTATCTGTCAAGCCCTTTACAAAGTCATGACTTTCTTGGCTCGCTTGTTATTATCTGCCTGAGGTATCAGATTGTTTGACGCCTCACTCAAAGCACCCGCAACCTTGTTTAACTTAACCTTCTCAGCCCTACTAACTTCATCACGCCCAGAGTGCTCGTAGACAACCTGCGACATAGATTTCAATAGCATGGGGTTGGTTTCGTCGGGTACTACTTTTTTGTCAGTACAATCCTCAATCACCTTAATAACTTCCATTAGTATTCTACTTTCAAACAACAAATCATCTTGGTTAGCGCCAATTGCCATCTTTAACTTATCTAATGCGCCCGTCTGGGGGGCAGGTGCTTGCTCGTCAATCAACTTAAATAGTTCAGGATGGTTTTTACGTATTGCCTCTGGGTCGGAAACAGCAGCACGATGAACGGCTTCGGCGATATACCTAGAACCTTTCAGGGACGCTGCCAAGTCGCTGTTGATTCTCATCGTAGACGCTGCGTAATCGAGAATTGTATCCACTGCGTGATCTCCAACAATTTTCGCCTCCTTATAGTATGCTCGATTCGACTCCTTTCTCAGAGCCTTTCTAATAGGGTTTCCATCACGCTTATGCTTTACGTTGGTGGCAAATTGAATCCAGTCCTTTAAGTTGTTTATAGCACCAGAAGGAGTAATTACCTGTCCCAAGACCCTCTCCAAACTATGCGACACAACCTTAGCGTCAGCCGAAAGAGCCTCGTCAGTCTGTTCCCTAATTGCCTCGTTTTCCTCTTTTAATCGCTTGGAAATGTTCAAGAGCTTTGTTGAAAACTGATTGTTATCCACAATAGATGGCACTGTTCGGTCAAACACAACCAAGTTCGCAAACTGATTTGCCCGAGCGAAAGCAACAACAGCAGTAACCGTTAGAATTGCACCTGAAACCATATCAATACCTTGAGCTTCACTACTTTCAGCATCTGGTGAACTAAGGATATAACCTATTTCAGTTGTATCATGAACAACTTCATGAATTTGTTCTGGTGATAGTCGAATTTTATCAAGCACATCTTTGTTGTCAGCAAGTTGCTGCGTGATATTATTAATTTGAGCTGTTCTACCATGGTCTGTATTGTACGCCTCGTCCAAAAAAGTACCCGAAAACGGCTTAACAGACTCTTTCGTTTCTTTAAGCTCTTGCTTAGGAACAACCGTGCCTTGTGGGATTTCGCTCTTTTTTACCACCTCTATCTTGCTTTTAAGCTCCCTTTGGCGCTCTAGATAATTACCCCTCAACTCGACGGTAGGACTGTATGACCCCACAGTCTCAACGTGGTCATCTTTTCCATTTAGCACATAGTCCTTGAGGTCTTTCTTTGCGTCTTGAATGCCCTTTGATGTTTCGTAGGTCTTTTGGATAAAGTCGTCTTTGTTATCAAACAACCCTTTTTTTAACGCCAATACCAAACCGAACCTTGCGACAAATGCTGCTATCGGTGGGCTATTATCGATCTCCTCAAGTTTCCTCATTACGAGGTTTGCATGTTCTGATTTTGTCGCCTTGTGTAACTCCAGAACCTTTAATACTGATTTTACGACCTCCACTTGCTTGGTGTTTGCGAGGATAGTCTCTTCATCAATCAACTTATCCATGTTAGTACACCTTAATCTCGTGAATTGCATCGACCGCTGACTCCAAAACTTCAAACTGCCCGTCAAGGGACAAGTCAACCTCTACAACAACCAACCTAACTGCCTCTAAAAACAGCCTCTTTTCGATACATGTTTCAGCGTTAATTTTTCCAGATTCGTGCGCATCATAAATGTCTTTCTCGGTGACACGGATTAAGTCCAAAACCTCTTCAACCATTTATATGAAAGATACATTTTTTTCGGTTGCCGTAACAAACCTGTTGCACTAAAATAATGGAAAAGCAAAGAGTTATGGTTGTGCAAAAGAGAGGAGGTCAACATGCTTAGTACAATTTTCATAACAGCACTGATGTTTGCCTTCATAGCATGGTGCACTTATAACCTCAGCGCCGGCATCGGGCACTCGATAATGTTTAAGATCGCCAAGCATCGAAATTTAGATGAAGGGCGTCGCGCAGCGTTTGCTGTATCAATATCAGTTGTCCCAGTAACTCAGGTGATTGTCACTTTGGCGATAGGCACAGCAATAAGCCACCATTTTCTCCCGTTGACTTCATTTGATAGTGAAACAAGTCGGATTTGGACGCTGTATGGCTTTTACTTATTGCAAACGATAGGGTTCATTGCAGTAGTTTATGATCTGTTCCGCGACGTGAATGTTGACCCAAACAACGCGTGGGGAAGAAATAAACGGGCAGATTATATTGCAAAGCAGAAATTGATAGACGAAGAAGCCGCAAAATTAGTCGACAAAATAAACCGAAGACACATGAAACAAAAAAGCCGAACATAATGTTCGGCTTTTTTTATCTCACGAGAAAGAGGTGGTAGGGGTAGCAAGATTCGAACTTGCGAATGGTGACGTCAAAAGCCACTGCCTTAGCCGTTTGGCGATACCCCTATAAAATGGTGGTTGGTGCAGGATTCGAACCTAGCGTAGCCCTTAGGGCGGGAGATTTACAATCTCCTGAGTTTGACCGCTTCTCTAACCAACCGATCAACTATCGCAATATGCCATAGTTTCTTTTATGTGGCGCAGGAGGGGGGACTCGAACCCACCAGCCGTCGAATTTGGAATTCGCCGCTCTACCAATTGGAGCTACTCCTACGCGTTGTAAATATGGTCGGTGATGAGAGATTCGAACTCCCGACCCTCTGGTCCCAAACCAGATGCGCTACCAAACTGCGCTAATCACCGAATGTTTTTTCTCTGAGGTTTCCCTCTTGGCTTAACTACATATTAAGACTCTGAATCACAGCTCGTCAACCCCTAATTTAATATTTTTTTATTATTTTTCAATCACTTACGTTTATTTGAGGTGAGAAAGGGCGTGCCAAAAAAAATGACATAAGATCAGTCTTACGTCAGAGGATAGGGGGAGTTATTTTGTAGAAAGTTTCTATCCTCTGGCTGAGGATAGACTAAACCTCAGCTTAATTTAGCGCACGCGGAAGCACCGGCTGCCAATAATATGGAGTCGGTTGTGCGATCTGTTGGAATCTGCTTAGGTTTGTGTTCATTAGGTTGTTACCTTTGTTTGATGAAATCATTATGGCTAATTCCACGAAAGAGTGCAAATTGCGAAGCAGCTCATTGGTAATCGTTATTACGTTGCTCGTTTTTTTTGATATCATCTGGTCAATAAAGCTACACATTTCTTTGCGTTTATCATCCAATAGAAATGTGCTTAACAATCGCAAACTAAGTTCATTACGAACTCGGAGTTATTAATGTTGGTACTCGCATACATAAGTAGCGCTGCAGCGCTAGGACTTTCATCCCTCGCTATCGTGTATTTAACAACAAGGCTTGCCAAATACCTAGATACACAAATAACAGACAAAACAGAAGCGACAAAAATAAAGACTTTAGTTCTTCTATCTATCTTCTCAACTAATTTGTTTGGGGTCGTAATCTCATTTCACCTTCTAGTGACGATATCAGGACTGAACGAAACTGCTGTTAACATCATGATTCTTGCTTCAACATTTGTTATTTCAATAGGCGTGGTTAAAGCCCTATTCACAGCACCAACCTCCATGAAAAGGCTAGGTTAATGCCGCGCACCAATCAGCCACCCAAAATCATCGAACACAAAAAAGGAGTAAAACATGATCCTCGATACTTATAGAGACGACATAACCGCTGCAAACGCACTTGCCAATCAGCGAAAGTTCTTGAGTAATTTCAGCTACAAGATCGATAACGACGAGAATGTAAAGAAGATGCTTGAAGTCCTACCAAGTTACGCTATTGGGTTCGACAGTCTTACGCATTTGGAGTTGTTTTACCTAAAAACACACGTAAGTAGTCACTTAAAGATCTTCACCGCTCTACTCAATGCGACAATGTCCTATACGCCTATTGCAAATGCATCCCCAGAAGAGATAACGAAGCCCCGAAAATTTTTCGCGGACAATATTGGAGAGCGCATCATTAGGCTAATTGGCACCATTCCGCTGCTAATACTGGTTCAGACAAAAATAGACTACGACGAGTTACAACGTAATTCAACGAGCGTCGAGGATGCAAAAGACTATCAGAATGATAAAAGAAGAGGACTGCTAGACCCCGAACACGCTATTTACAAAACCTTTGTAAAAGACGACGTCTTTATTGATGAGGTTTTAAAACAAGAAAAGCGCACACTTGAGTTAACCCACTACTCAAATAGTGAAAAGGTGAGCATAGACTTACAAATACAGGCGCTCCACGAGACTATTAGCAACCACCCGTCGCATAAAAAAGGATACCTTGAGATCGGCACCCAATACTGGATAGAGCGAGTTAAAACAGCAAAGACGGTTAACGATGGTATGGCAGCTTTGTTAAAGGGGATGTTGGTTGGCGCGGAGGCTCGGAAGAAGTTTGACGACAAAGTAAAGGACAACCAATAGAATGTACCTTAAACTGACGTCTCAAATGGCGTACTGCGAGATCGAGTTTGGAAAACTAATTCGAGGTATGGTGAAAGAATCATATCACGATACACTCCTTGTCTTTCGTCAACACGCGATCCTTATCAGCTATGATAGGACATATTATCGTTATAAATTATGCTGTTTACAGTTGAAAAATGAGGACTGGAATCACCCCTTGTGTGCTTACGAGAAGGAGGTTCCTGTGGAGACAACTAACAATTTCAACGCTCTAGGGGAAGTTATCACTAAGATGCTCAGCACAGTATACAGAGACATTAGCACTTTCCCTGCTGAGGAGATCTCCCTAAGATTCATGACATTGGTCGAAAACCACATAATATTTGAGTGCGAAGATGAACAACAGCAATTCTACGACTCCGTTCTTAACGGCTAACCAATCAATTCAGCTAAACCCAAATCTTCACACTGCATCGAAGTGGGAGATAGATCTCGCCATTCACATAATGATTAGTGGCTATGAGCCCGTTGATGCCAAGCCGCAACAAAGAAGCCGATGCTATATTGCTAGGTGCTATGAGAACGAAAACTATCCCCCCGAGGAAGCCAGACAATATATAACAGTCCCTAGCTACTGCGAAGAGCCTAACTGCACCATCAAAATGATGACAGACTTTAATATCAACAGTAACTGGGACGAAGGGAGAGATGAGTGGGAGTGCTATATAGCTAGCAGCGACGGGAAAAAAAGGTATCGATTTCTAGCCTCAAAGGAAAACATTGGCACTGCCATCGCGAAGTGTGTATGCGCAAAACTGTTCATAGAAAATTCCCACGAAACATTAAAGTAGCAGTTAGAAAAGTCGAACAATTGTTCGACTTTTCTTTTTTTTTAGGGTTAAAAACGCAATTAAAATAAACTAACCTGACTGCGACATTAAGGAGGGCTTATGAACGCCAGTAGAAAAATAACGAACGCACTGGAGGGTCCAGTGCTCGGTGGATACTTAATTGCAGTATTCATCCTTGCAGAAGGGGTCGGGTTGTTTGCCCAACACTACTTGGGACTTCAACCGTGCGCAAACTGCGTTCTCATCAGAGCGTGGTTATGCCTATTGCTCATTGGCGGAATTTATTCTCTGACAACGAACAAGATGTTCCCGAAAAAAGGAGTTATCAAACAATTCAACGTGCTCGTTACCTATGCGTTGGGTTATGTAGGCTTAATTAAGGCAGTAAATCTTTCTGTAACTAACGCATCATTGGAGAGGGGCAAGTCAATGTTCTCAAGCTGCAGCATTGAATCACCATTCCCTTCATGGATGCCGTTAGATTCGTGGATACCAGAAGTATTTGAACCCCGCGCCATTTGTGGTGATCGAATCACATTCATCGGAAACCTTAGTTTCTCTGAGGTAAGCATTATTGGTATATGGGCAGCACTACTATTGCTATCAGTATCTGTGGCGTTTTATAGACCTTTTGGGGATAGCTACAGCAAGCACTAACCCAACTACAGGCTAATCGAATTAAAAACCTCTAGTTTCGTCGCTAGAGGTTTTTTTAGCAAAAAAGAGAGCTAATTGCCCAAAGTCTTGATGGAGCCCAACAGTCCCCGTACCATTCACCTCAATTCACCATAATTGAGAGATAGTCATGAACCCCGATATCATCTATGCACCAAAGGCTTCTCTGAAAGAAGCTGTCGACATTAATAACAGGGTCAAACAAACTAAGAGAGTTGCAGATTTCGAAATGCCCGACGTTAAAGGGATTCGTGAAAAATTAAATCTTACCCAAGAGCAATTTGCAGAGGGCTTAGCATACAGCGTCGAAACGATTAAAAGTTGGGAACAAGGGAGGCGAAATAACCCATCAGGAATCAGTCGCAAAGTGCTACTCACTATTGCAAGGAACCCAGCAGTATATTGGGAAATCGCCAAATCCTAACTAATGCGACACCGAGTTCTCCCATTTACCACTTATTATGGCGTCAATCTGGGAAAACGCATCATTGAAAAACTCCCCCCTAATTAATGATACCCGAGCGGCGAGAGACAACTTTAATTCTTGCCGTGCAATAGCGGCAAACGACAAGGAACGCTCATCATTTCCAACCTGAGTCTGACGACTAACGACACAGTCCTTAGCAATCGCCATACACAAAGGGGACAGCTCGACAAAGTCAACATCATTCATTAAATCAACACTCTTATCGAATAAATCAGGTAGCAATCCATATAGGGCATTCAGTCGCCCTATAGTGGAGGATAGGCAAGCCTTGTACTGTGATACGACAGGCACACGGGACATGATATCTGGAAGACACTCGTTTATCTCAACAATTCGGCGCTCAACAATGGTTCTCGCTTGTCCCGAAATGAGTCTGGAAGCAAGGCTTTGTCGTTCCTTGAACACATTCAACAAGTGCTTATAGTCTGTAATTGGAGAAGCGACAATTTCATCTGCAAGACCATCAACAAAAAGTACAAAGTTATCATGGAAGTTGTAAGCAATAGACTCCGCAAAACGCTTATCCCAGCGAACTCTATGATCCTCCAGTACGTCTTTAATAATGAATTGGGTAATCGGCACAAATAGGCTCAATCTCAAATCAAGTCCAACCTCATGACTAGTCCGTCGCTCACCGAAGGCGGATAACCCACCATTGTCACATACTCCATCCACTAGTGAGGTTTGATTATTGCTCATTGAAACTTCCCGTTAGATAGTAAGCCGTGACACAAATAAAAACATTGTCTTCCCAATAAGGATTAAATGAAGTAAATAAAAGCTCGTTATCTAATGACGAATGTTGGGCTATAAGGTCGTTAGCGTCTCCAGTAACCACCTGTAGCGGATTCAATAAGTCTTTGAGCAGTCTTATGTCATCCACAGCATCGTTTGGCACTAAGAACCCAACTTCAACTCGGGAACCGATGCCACCGTCAGCATGTATTTCACGAATATTTTCGAACAAGCGTTCTGGGATCACATCGGCATTGTCACCCAACATCTTTTTGAAGCGTTCGACTCGCATCAACCTTCCTTTTTTTATTTCACTCTATTTAGAGCGAAACTATATCATGCTGGTGGACGTTGATGGGGGGATTGTTTATCGTAGAGGGATGAAAAAAACAGAACAGAAACTGTGCGGCTTGATCAGCGACCTGCACATGGAAGAGTATCCATATTACATTCAAGCTGAGAGGGGGTTCACTAGACGCCACCCAGAAGCTGTTGAATCAATACTGGACATCCCCAAACCTACCGCGCTTCTAGATATACTTATTATCGCGGGAGACTTTTGTGAATACCGGCACGTTCATCTTTGGGAGCAATCTTTGTCCAAGGTAACGCCATATGCGAAGAAGGTCGTCATAATTGATGGCAATCATGAATACTGGCGAACCACTTATCAGAAGAAAGAATCGTTCCGCCGACATTTATCAACGTTGTTTAGCAATATCGTTTTTCTGGACAACAGCTCAGTTAATATTGATGGGCTAGAAATCTTTGGAACATGTCTTTGGACTGACTTTGGAAGAGATCCCGTTCTAATGGGCGAGGTTAGAGATCGCTACTCTAGTCTCTGTACGGACAAAAACCTAATAAAAATTAAATGGCAGCAGGGTGGGCACAGAAAAATTCGCCCAAATGACATTCTTGGAGTAAACCTAGCGTCACAAAAAGCTACAAAGAATTGGCTAGATACCACTAAAGATTACGACAAAAGACTATTCGTGAGTCATTACCCCCCATTTGGCGATGCCGTCACTGTTGAAAACCCCAACAACAAGCTGACCGTAGAACAAGTCGATCAGGTAGCTAAACTCGAATTCACGGACTTATCCGATGATTTCTCCAAACATAGCGATGTCGTCGTTGCTCACGGACATCTTCACGGCACTAAGGGGTACGTGGCTCGCTCTGGGAATGTGGTTCATTGTAATCCGAGAGGGACATTGAGGCTAAACAGACCTGAGTACAAGATCTTCGAATTCACTATTTAGAAATAAAGAACCTGAACAATCACGTTGCTTGTAGCTAAAATGGTGATACTATTTGGGGTAGAGCGGTAATTCTTATTGTTAAATCTTGACGTTACAATTAAATGTGGTAGTTTTTAGTATAGCATTTCGCCAAATGCTAAAATCAACAACAACGCATACCTAAGACAAAAGAGATCGCTCAATGAGTGGTCTCTTTTTTTTTAGGCACTCGCACTAGAGATGGCTAGAAGTAAAAAACTTCGATAAAAAGCCATCATAAGTTGAAGAAAAATAATCCAAAGGAGAGCACATGCGTCCAATCATCACTATCGATAGTGAAGTATCAAAAGATCTTGATGACGCCTTTGATATTAAGCCCATCTATCAATCAGAAAAAAAAGTAGGGTGGAAGGTAAACGTCTACATAACTGATGTTGCGAAGGCAATCAGTACGCTAGAGCATCGCGAACAACTACTAGAGGATGCAGAGCACAGAGTCACGACCCTTTATGCAGGTGGTAATGCTTTTCGACCGATGCTGCCGAAGCACCTTTCAGAAGACCGCTTCTCGCTTAATCATGGCGAGCAACGCGACACTATACGAATGACCATTGAAATTTCCACTGATGGTGAGGGCAAACTGATTGGCGTTGCTCAAGACACTATCCGAACCAACGCTCGACTTTCGTTCACGCAAGTAGGAGAAACAAACGCACTTGAACCAAATCTCCTTAGAGGTAGCGTTGAAGAGGCACTAGAGTGCACCAAGGCACTATTTAACAAAAGAGTAAGCAAGCAAAACATCCTTACTCAGTATGATTATGATAATGGACTAGTTGCCAATGAAGAAGGAGCGCTTGAAAAGGTTAAGCGAGATGAAGTTAACGGCTACATCCTTATACAAGAATTGATGATCTTAACTAATTGCTTAATGGCTCAGTGGTGCAAAGAGAAAAAACTCCCTATCATCTATCGAAATCATGAAGCAAAAGATGTTGAATCACTAAGATCAGATATATCAACTGCTCTCAAAAACTTACCCCTAGATGAATTCATCAAGCGCACTCGTGCACTTTGTGGCAAAGCCGAGTTTAGCGTGCATAATAAAGGGCATGTAGGGCTCGGAATGGAGTGCTACGCCAATTTCACAAGCCCAATTAGACGATTCCCTGACCTACACAACCAATTTGTCATTAATCACGCATTGAATCGCGGCGAAGAACCCACTATGAGCGAAAGTCGGTGCAAGAAGATGAACAAAAAAATCAAAGCCGACAGTAATGACCGCAAAGCCATCGCAAAATCGAAAGCACTAAAAAAGGCTACATCGCTATTGAGGACAAACCCTCTTGATCTTAATGCAAGCCAACTAAGTACGGTAATAAAGCATGGCTATCAGCATGAATCTGTTCAGGCAATGAAACTCGTCCTGTCAAACGATGACCATCATCAATCGGTGGAGCTGTGGCGCGACATCATCATGAATGCCGAGCGACTGAAGGGTGGGGGATTCTTCAAGGTAGCCGAGCACATGTCGAATAACCTTGCGTTGACCCAAGGTGTTGCTAATTCCATTGGCATGAAGCTTGGAATCGACCTCACCAGCATCGAAAAGTTTGCAAACTACTTCAAAAAACAAACAGGGAAACTTCTACAAATGAAAACGCTGCAAAACCCTCCAAAGACAAACAAGGGTAAGAACTACAAAGGTCAACTGTTTGAGTTTTGTCAAAAGCACAATATAGCTCCGCCTGAGTTCGTATTTGAAGATATCGGGGTTGCGGGGATTCCCTTCTGGGAGACAACAGCCACGATGCAGGTCAATGGAGAGCGACTTCAAGCGACCGCTAAGTCACTAAACAAAAAAGACAGTGCTCAGGATGCGTGCAGAGAACTATTAAACAGCACTCAGATTTTAGAAACAACGGCGAAAGCAAATAACGAGAGAAAGGCGGCTCAACTTAATTCCAACCTAAATGCGAAAGTCAAAGTTCTAGAGTATTGCCAAAAGGTGAAGACACACCCACCTATAGCAAACTTCTCTCAAAAGGAAGCCCTATGGGCTCTTGAGCTATCGTATGTTGAAGGTGGGAGTCGTTACGCTGCGTCAGCAGTCGCTGAGAGCAAGAAGCAAGCTGAGGCTACAGCATATGTCGAACTGTACGAGAAAATATGCAGTGACAACTGCGAGGCTGACAAAGCGAGCAAAGACAATACTGCCGACCAACCAAAATCACTCTCCTTAGACCTACATAATCCCAAAGGAGCAATCTTTGAACTATGCGCCGCCAAACGTCTTGATTTACCTGTATTTACCTCAAAAAACGCTGCAGGTTCTTGGCATTCTACGTTAGAATTCAGTCTAAACGGGGTGGCTTACTCCGAGTCGTGTGCAATGGAAAGCAAGAAGAAATCAGAGCGAGAGCTTTATACGCGGCTAGCAAAATCCATCCTCGCCGAACACAACTAACTTACGAAGAGAAACGCAATGACTGAACCATACATCTGTCCAAAGTGCGAAATAGAAAGTTGGCACCCCATGGACGCAAAGTATCAATGGTGCGCTAAGTGCAAAGACTTCACAGGCGTCAACGTACAAAAGCGAATCAATGGTCGATTGACGGGAACCTCGGTAACACTGGACACGATTCAGAACGAAAAAATCAGAGAATTTATTACCAATACGATTGAGGTCGGGGGTGAGTCAGAGGTAGCCGCTCTTATCGGTATAAATGTCGCAATCAAAAGACATGCGGACGACCATTATTCTGCTGACATAAAGCTCTCTAACCACCCTAATGCAATAAGTGTCCTTGATAGATTACTTGCGGACGAAACACGCCATATCGGTGTGACTCTCGCGTACAATGCTGAACTTGGCGTTGTGGCTAAAGTTGTTGGACTCCAACTGACAACACATTAACCCAAGGCTCAAAAAAAAAGCGGAGTTATCAAACTCCGCTTCATCAATCAACGTCCACCAGCTAAAGGCGTTAACGAACCAGTTTTTGCATCAAACCCTCAAGCCTATCAGCGAGGTTTTCGCCCGATAACAGCTTAATCTCGCCACTACACTCTCTTGATTGCCCTAAGCTTGCCAATACAAAATCGAGAGGTGCATCTGGGCTTTCGGAAAACCTTGTGAATCCGCGCAATAACGAGTGCAGTTCATCGGAGGCACCAGAGCCGCCAATCGCCACCGCCTTATCTTTGTGATGCACAACGTCATATACCCACTTACCATCTTCTGTATCAATCACCACCCCTACATTAATGAACTCACCACGTATTGCATTAGGGGTGTACCGTATTAAGTAATACTTAAACCACTCACCGTTCACTTGACCATCCCCAAATAAGCGACAACTGAATCCGAATATCGCAGGACATAAGCCCCGTTAAAGATTACCATCGGCAACAGCAATCCAATGGTAACTAAGATACGTTTTGACCTTTCTAGATGACGAGATCTAAAAGCATTTACTCCTAAGGAATAACCGAGCCATATACTCATCCCGACATTCCCAATAACGACCTTCGCCAAGATGTTGCTGGGGAACATAAATGCTGTAACTACGATAAGAATAGTAACAGGGAAAATGTGCCGCATATTAGCTTGGTAAATGCCAATTGCTGATTCCATTGAGTTTCTCTTTATACTGGTAATAATTCTAATAAGGGGAGTATATCACGAACTCTACACGACCCACCCGAACTACAAGGAAATATATGATGAACTGAGCACCTATCTCCTATACAACGCGGACTGCACCTTACTATGCCTTCTTTGCTTGTCATGATACAAAATAAAATGAGCTTCTGCAGAGGTCAGGGATCTACCCATAGCACTGATGCGATCTTTAGTTTCTTGGTAATAGGAGTCGCAATCCCGCATTAACACATCGAGCACTTTTTTCTCTTCGCTCTTAGAGGCAGGGCAAACGTCTTTTGGCCTCAACCCAGTAACCGCCCATACCAACCCAAAAAGGAGAACTAGAATCAATAGCACAATAAACCCGAATAAAACAACCCGCTCCGCAGATTCAATACTCACTGTAAGGTCATCAGTTAAATACCCAGTTAAACTACCATATAGAACCAAGAGTACAGCGATTGTCCCCACTGACACAAACAAACAGCGATAGATAAACCCCACCGCTTCAAGATGATTGTTACTTTGCGGACTCCCCACATCCTCTAATTTAGTTATGGTCATAACATTTACTCCCAACTGAATAAAAAAAGAAAAGATAGCCTCTCAAAACTCTGTAAGTCCAAATGGCTTGGTTGAGCTCCACGAGAGTCTCATATAAACTACGACGTATTAGCATTCCAACAAAACATAGAATGCGATTGGTTAGTATACCCGCAATAAATAAGAAAAAGGATCTCTACCATCTCTTCTCTCGACCACCTAGATGTATCGATGTTAGATACGAGCAAGTGCACTTCCACAGATGACCTTGTAAACAGAATGAAATCAGTAGGCATCACAGACGACTATGTATTGAAGCTTACAAAAAAGAAAATCAAAGGTAAGAAACAGATCCAGCTCGTCTTAGACGCTATTTTGGCTAAACCTGATGAAGTTAGAGTCAAAGATTGGGTTGATGAACGCATGATCGGCGTTATCGCTAAGGCAGATAAGCCTACTATAAAAAAAGGACTCAACGCGGTTTTGGCTGACATCGTTGTCCAGTTTAAGCTTAAAAAGCTACTATCCTTGATTAGTGACAACCTTCATGGCTACTTTTCCCACGACCTTATCGAGCACGTTGTTAATCGAATCCAAATAGACTGCAATCCCAAAGAAATAGCTCATTTGTTTGAAAACAGCGACGCGTTCAACACTAAGCTCATAGCAAGCGAAGTAAGGACGATCCGCGAGCAGACAACCCATCAGTTGATGAGCAGAATCGAAATAGTCGCAATGGAGAAGGTTAGTTTTGCAAATAAAGCGCGATTTAACGACGAGTACAAGCGACTTGCCGACAGTGAAGAAAAGATATCAAATGAAAACGAAATCCTTGTTGCTTGCTTAGCCGAAATCAACGAGTGCTTTGAAAGTGGCAGTATTCCAAAACGAAGTTTTCTTCAAGGCGAAAAGAACTACTTAGTCGAACTGAAAAACCACACTCAAGCCACTGATCTAACCAAGTATTTAGTCAAAAAGATCATACAGGTAATGCTGAAACGAGTCAGGGATTACGCTAAAGGTACTATAATCCCACGCTATGCAAATGGAATGCTTGACGCTCTAGTAAAGAGTTCGTTTAAGTTAGACTCCTACAAAGACTTATTCCCTCAGGCGCGTTCTAAGCCGAGACGGTTCATATATTTAATGGGGGAAACCAATTCAGGGAAAACCCATGAGGCACTGCGGGCGTACACTGGTGCTAGAAACGGTGTGTACCTTGCCCCGTTAAGACTGCTAGCTGCTGAAATACAAGAGCAGATGAATGACAATGGAGTACCTTGCGACCTTATTACGGGAGAGGAGTGCCAATTCATAGAAGGTGCCCAGCATGTTTCCTGTACGATTGAAACGCTCAACTATGAAAATGAATATGAAGTAGCGATCATTGATGAGATCCAAATGATATCGGACAGCCAAAGAGGTGGACACTGGCTCAATGCTGTAATGGGTGTCAATGCTGACGTTATTTACCTGTGTGGTAGTGGTGAAGTCGAATCCGAGATCAAAGACATTATTGGCTATTTGGGCGATAGTTTAGAAATCCAGAAGTTCGATAGGAAAACCACTCTGAATGTGCACAAGAAGAGAGTTTCGATTCGGAAACCGATTAAAAACAGTGCATACATTGCATTCTCTGGAAGAAAAGTAGAAAAGCTCCATAGAGACCTAACCAAGATGGGTATTAAAGCTTCCAAGATTTATGGCGCTATGCCAAATAGCGTACGTAGACTTGAAGCTGAAAAATTTAGGAACGGCGAAACAGACGTACTCATAAGCACGGATGCAATCGCGATGGGACTCAACCTAAAAATTGAAAACGTTGTGTTTACTGAGTCAGTTAAGTATAACGGCTACGAGATGCAACAGATCACTCCTACACTAGCAAAGCAAATAGCAGGTAGAGCTGGAAGATTTGGTATGTACGAAGAGGGTAACGTATATACGACAACTGAGATGAGAGCTAGGGACGCAGAAGACCTCATTCGTGCGATTAACTCACCAAAATGCTCTTTAGTAGCAAATAAGTCTGTTGAGTTTAATTTCTCAGCACTTAAAACCATACGTGATCTCACTGGGGAAGTGCGACTCGCCAGACTACTTAAAATGTATGAAAACAATGTTACCTTTGACTTCGGAATTAGCCACCGAATTACTGACTTGCACTATAGATTAGCTCGTATCGTTGATGAGCTCGACAGCAATCTGTCATTTACTGAAAAATGCAAGGTTATAAAGACGCCCATCAGCCAAGACGAGATCGGTATAGCCTCAAAAGCTGTTAGGGCAATCGCTGATGCTCGTTGTGATGGCAGGGATATCTCAAATAGCGAGATGAAGCTTATATTTGGTCGCAATCAGAACCTCGGCACCCAAAAGCGTATTAATGATGTCGCGGGGTGGTTTACCAATACCTTCAAGGAGATGCGCCAACACCATGGTTATATCGAGCAACTCAAGGACGATCTAGTCACCAGATGGACTATATCTGAGGGCTTGAGCTGAGCATTTAGCCAAAATACAAACAAATTTAGCTGGTGGACGTTAACACCAAGACTGCAAGCCCGCACTAGATGCGGGCTTTTGTTTGCCACCAAGAGACCTCATTGATTTTTAGCCACAAACTCCTAATAGACTTTGCAATGTAGGGCACAGTATTTCCATCTCCTTTGTCGTTAAAACATAGACATACAAGAGTTGTGTGTTATTATTCGTACCCAGAAAAAAAGGAGACCCCATGGTAAAGGCAAAAAAACGATTCAACCCCAGTGACGCTGAAGAAGAACAAGGTACTACACTCGGTGCAAACCTCACGCCCGTACGACTTGATGAGCTTCCAACTTCTTTAAGAGGGATGCTTAAAGAAATGATTGGTATTGATATAGGCGATGTAGCCGAAATCAAATCGCCTCATGATGAACTCAGTGAAGCACTCGAAATGGTAACTGCTGAATACCCAGACATCATTGACTCATCGACGAACAAACTAGGCGAACTATTAGCAACAGAATTGTTCCCAAAGAACAAAGTTATCAGAGCGACAGCCACTCCAAAACTAAAAGCAGGTGAAGACAAGTCACTTTTCGACGTTTTTCTCCATTACAAGTGGATAACCAAACCAGAATCTAAAAGACTTCTCACCAAAATGGAATTGCTCCAAAAGGGTAAAGACGAGAAGCTAAAGTCGTCAGAGGTACGCTCTAGATCACTTTCGTTCGCTGTCATTTTTGGCGCAACATTCCGTGGCACTGAACGAGCAACCGCTTTCCAAAATCACATCGAATATAGAATATTAAAGTTAGTGGCTAAAAAATTCGGGATGCCTGAGTTCAAAGCGGTTAATGACTTCGACGCTATCTATGGATGTAAAGAGACCATTCAAGCAATAGCTGACCACTCGGAAGATCTGGTTGACGTTCTAAACAGAATCCCCGACACAAGCACCAAAGAACACCAGACCCGCAGCTTGATTGCATTCATATACAAGCTCTTCCAAAAAGTGGAAGAAATGTGCGAGGGTGATCTCGACAGTTTATCGGACGAACAGTACGACCTACTTATCCTGTCATCATACATTCTCCTTTGTACATTTGAGGACTCATTTGAGTATTGCTATTTGATGCAAGCCTTCCCAGTAAAAACAAATTTGGCTACATGGAAAGTGATATCCGAATATCGAGCGGAGTCCCCAATGCTACCGTACTTCTTTGATGAGAAAGGGCAGCTAACAGAGCTTGCGAAGATGACCCGCGCTTTAGCAAGAACTTACCTCGACAAGTGGCGACCTGATTACGCCAATGATGAAACGTTGTATTCGTCTAAAGTTGCCGCTGACACTCTTCCTGCATTAGGGCGCTTCCTATCACGAATTGGAGAGCACAAGCATGTGTTTGATAAACTCAACACAGAAGAGCTTGCGGGCAGATTTAAAGCGTGTTTCGTGCGCATTGAAGCGTTTGAACAAGTTCTTGTTGATGTAGAATCAACACTAGGCTCCATCGACCCCACACTTGGTGAGCGTACCGAAAAAATCAAGCAAAACGTGCAAACATACAGCTCATTATCGCAAGATATGCTTAGTAAAAACCACGTAGCCATTGATAAGAATACGCGCCTGATTTTGAAGATTTTTTCAAAGAGCATTTTGAACGAGTTCCTATCACGGTTGAACGTAGTCACAAGAATTAAGGACGACCTGCAAAATCTACTGAGCAACGGGGACTTTGGTGCGGTTGCCGACTTAGCTCAGAGAGCAAAAGAGGGCACGGACATCGCCCACCAAGCGATGGAAGAGATTGTTAGCGGCTTGACCAACAAAATGACCCCACTAGACCTATCGACGCCTAAACCTAAAGCCAAGCAATACAGTCAGGGTGAAATTGACGCTCTAACAGAGACCCATGCGAGTGAATTAAGCGATAAGACAAGTAAGATCGAAGACCTAGAGGCTCAGGTTGCTCAGCTGACACAAGCTAACGGCAAGCTAGAAAGCGAAAGTGTCCGCATGGAGCAAGAGAAGACGATTATCGAATCTAAGCACAGCGCACTTGTGAAACGCACACAAGGCGAGGGATCAGGTTACTCCGAATCGCTAGATCGCGTTTTATTCGGAAAACCAACAGTTACAGACATCTTCAACGTTATCAACGACGCATACCCATATGTCATCTACGCGGATAACTTCGACAAGTTAGCGGAGAAGTGTGTTTACGGTGCTCCCAAAAAGCTTCACACTGCCGTTAAACGCTTAGTGGATGATTACTTTAACCAAATCACGGCGGGAAACCCTGATTCGGTCGCAAAAACAATCATCGACTCTTACTATGCAGCAAACGAATCCGAGACGACGATGTCCTCTCCACGATTGCGTGCTATGCGTGAATTTACGTTCTCAGGCAAGAAAATCCTAATGGAAAAGCACCTCACCATAGGGGGCGACCGAGACCGCACAAAATGCGTCCAAATCTATTTTGATATCATTGATGGCAAGCTACACGTTGGCTATATCGGTGAACACTTAGAAGTCTCAGGTAGCTAGTATGCAAGCTATTAGGGTGGCAGAGATGCCACCCTCTTAATTATCAACAGGGCATAATCATGGAATCAGGTGAAATTCATCATTTAAATTTGAACTATCGAGCTTACATTATGGCTGGCTACTTTACCGTAAGAGACCTATCTGGCAACTACGAATTCATCCGCCACGCTGGAAGCAAATATCACTTTTTTAGCGACGATCTTGGGCGGGACGTGTTACTCACCAAACAGGAGTTTAATCACGCCAAAGAAAATGGTGCGCAACCATTGATTATCGAGCGTAAGCACATGTAATAATGAAGAATATCGAAGATAAGTCGGTTTAAATTAAGCAGCTACCTGTGGTATTATTCGCGACCCAACATAGGAACTAATGATAAGGAGCTCCGTTATGGTAGGTGGCACCATTATTCAGGTTAGCAGCCCAGAAGAACTCTCACACATCGAGCGAATAGCCAAAACTTTCAATATCGAAAAAGTAAACCCGCAGCGACGAAATGCACCAAAAACTCGGGAAGAAATACATCACGAAATCGTGGTTAGATGCAAAGAGGGATTAGCTGAACATGGCGCTGAGTTGGTAGAGAGCCATGAAAGAGCAAGACGACTAACCCCGTTAATCTCTGAACGTGGTATCGATACGTGCATGATGCCACTACCTGAGATTAGACAGCAAAAAAACAGAACAATCTTCGAATACTTTACTGAAAGTAAAATCCTCACAAAGCCCGAAGCAAGAAGCTATATCGCCAATGGTAAAATTGGTAACGCCGCTCGCAACATTAAATTAAATAAAAAAGAAGAAATTAAAGGAACATTCCTCTTTTATACGACTTACGCTGGCGATCTTAGAATTAGTCCCCGCGCAGAGGCGTTCAACAATAGAGTCGAGTACAGAGTTCTTAATCACGCAGCCAAGCTATATGGTATGCGACCATTCAAAAACTCACACGACTTTGATCGCGAATACAACGAAGGGTCAACTGTCGACAATCTACGAAATAGCAACGACATAAATAAAGAACTCGTAGAGAATCTCGGGACTAGTGCTTTGAATAGCCACTTGACACCATCATTCGTTAACTTCTTTGGCGAGCTATTCGAAAAAGCAGAGCAAGAATGCGAAGGAAACCTAGAAAGACTTAATGACGACCAGTACAACGCGCTAACTCTTTCTTTTCATGTGTTCCTTTTGGTCATGATGAATCCAATGGCGGCACGCATAGCACTTAGCACGATCGGTTTAAAAGTTCCCGTTGCACTGTTCAATGCAAACCCTGCTTATTTAAACTATGAGCACGAAGCAATGCTCTTCAATGAAGAGACAGGGAAGTTCACAAGACTAGGTGCACTATGCCTTGAATTAACCTTTACTTTGCAAGAGCTTAAAGATGCTGACAGTGACGAACGACACGCAAATATTAATGGGGTATTAAGCGTCGCAACAGAATTGAGCACAATCGCCCGAGTCATCGGAGAAATCAACGACTTGAATCCTGACTGGGGTAGTTTGGCGAATGCTGACACCAAAAGATTTTTAGATGATGAACGATTTCCAACAGATGTTCGGAAAGTAAGAGATCGTGTCCAAGAAACACTTGGTGAACTACCAGAAGAGTTAAGCAAAATTATCTCTGATGTTTTAAAGTTCTTTAGTGACGCCAGAGAACTAGATGCTGATGGTCTAAAACAAAATCGCACAATCATCCTTAAAAACATCCGCCAAGTAGCAGGGCACTTTTCTGAGTCGGTATTGGATGCCATTAATACCAATCTTAGTGGCATAGAAGAAGGCATTTCGAAAATAGAGGCACTCACCAAAGAGAATAATTTCCTCGAAGTTGCGGAGATTGCCGAAACCGCTAAAAAAGACAAAGAAGATGTACTTGAATCTCTGAGTAAGTTTCTGAGAACATTGCATCGAAATCTAGAACCACTAATTGAACTGCCAGCGGAATGCAATCCAGCGCATTGTGGAGAAGTAGCTGAACAATCTGAGCTCGAAATGCTCAGAGCCCAAGTAGCGGATTTGACTGCCAAAAACTTGGAGTTAGAAATCCTTCTAAAAAAGAAAGAACCCCTAAAAACTAGCGCATAATATACACCCAATAGGCGATCCAAATGGGTCGCCAGAGCACAGATTCATGAGTATAGATTACACAAAAGACTCCCAACAAATCGCTGTCGAGCACCTCATCTCCCTTCTTTGGGAGCGAGGGCTCAATAGCAAAAAAATAGCTCGAACCATTAGGCACAACTCTCCCAACCAAAAGTTAAGACGAATCATTTGGGAAGTTGCCGCGATGAAACCAGATAACTGTGCGATGAACACATGGCTAGGCTTCATTGACGGAAAAGAACTGAGTGTTCTCGATAGCAAAATTGACGACGAGAACAACATTAACACGAAGAAGCTTCAAGAGCGTGCGATAAGAATGGCTCTAAAGAAAGTGTTGAACACCAGTTTTTACGGAGAAAGGAAGCTTCATCACTTTGCTAGCTCCATTGGCATAAAACTATCTGAGGAGCTGACGTTCAAAATCCTCAATGACCCGTTGAAATTTGGAAAGATAGTGCGACAAACTATATCACAAAAGCACCAAGAACTTTTTGAGGAAGCTATCGATTCAGGAAATCACGTAGTGTCGCGAACTTATGTAGAACATGTATTCAAACGGGAGCCAGCGATCCTCACTAAAGTTAAGTATACGCCTAAGCACAGGTTTAAAGAGCTTGAGTCAACCAACTTAGGGGAGTGTGCATCGAAACTTGCAGTTGCCGTCATGAAATACGCATTTGCGAGGCAAATGGATGCCCTTGGCAACCAACTGAACGTCGCATAGCTATAGAGCTCCAATTTCCCCAACCTCTTAAAAAAAAGTACCTTTCCTGAAATAACGAAAGGTACTATCTATGAACACATCTAAGTTACTCTCCACCATTGCTGTCGCGGCGCTAGCGGGATCTATCTCAAGCGCGGTTTTGGCAGACTCCGACGTGATTTCAGCACTAAAGTCTGATTCAAGCGACATAGCACAAAACATTCAGGAACAATCAAAGCTATTATCATCCAAAAACCACCAGCTTGCAGTGGCAGCGATTGAATCTGGTGATTTTGAAACACTTGTTGACGCCATACATTACATCGACACCACCGTTATACGCGGATACCAGTGGAACTCTTACGACTACAATAACTTAATCGAACTAAACTTTGATTCAGCAATGAAAGAGTCTGCAAGATTGGCAATTCACTCCTCTGTCGCCCTCGCGTCAGTAAGTAACTATTCTGATAGACAGGCAATCCCCGTGCTAATCAGGAAGGCTCTCATCGAGGACACTAAACACAAGCAACTGTATTTCTCTCTAATCGATAAAGTGACTAAATCAGTTCAAGAAGAGCACACCTATACAAATTGGGTGATGTTCAAAACAGCGCTGGAAGGAGGTGTGTTTGAAGGTCTTACGCCAACTGAGATTGCTATCAGGGCAAGAACGCAACTTACGCTCTACTAAAAATTTCTGGTGTGCCGATAGGCACACCATTCCTATTACCTCCCGAACACTAAGATTTATTCGCTAAATCAAACAGGTGCATTGTAAACTTCTAGTAAACCTATGGAGACTTTAAAGGAGCATCTAATACTAAAAAACAGGTTCGCGTCCATCTACAATAACGAAGTGCGCTTTCAGTCAGGTGAGAGGGGAACACACATTCTCATTGACACCAAAAACTCTGTTTCTGTACTACCAATAACAAACGATGGAAACTTCGTTTTGGTCGAAGTGTATCGATATGCCAAAAATGGCTACAGTATAGAATTTCCCGCTGGTGGGGTGGAACCTCAAGAAATCCCTCTACTCAGCGCCTCTAGGGAGCTTCATGAGGAGGCTAAGCTAGCGAGTCCACTACTTACACATCATTACCGCACCACAGGCAATGCAAGCACACACAAAGCCTTTTGCGATAACTACATTGCTTGGTCTTGCGTCGACGAAAGTAGTCCACCAAAACAAGACCTTTACGAAGATATCAAGCGGACTATTGTGGTTAGCCCACTGGGGCTATATGAGATGTGTTTAGACGGGACAATAGAAGATCTCAGCACTATCGCGACAACCATGAGATTTTTTGGTGTTCTAAGTCCCGTAAAACCAAGTGATTTAGAGGGGAAGGGTAGTGCATACATAATGGGGGTTTACTATTCAGCGCTAGGGTTGCCCAAAAAAACTCCAAATGAGATCGCCACCGATTACGAACCGTTTCTTCAAGGATATCAATACCGGCACCACATCAAAGTGGTTCGGTAGGCATAAAAAAACGAGCTTAACAGCTCGTTTCTTGGATAAACTATCGGATTGCCCCGTAAACTTCCCCAGTTTCCAGCGCGTTGACGGTAAGAGAAAACTCATCAAACAGTCGGGACATCGCGGACTCCAGCCCCGACAAACCACCGATTCCCTGTAGCCGCTCATCCGAAATACAATACATTAAGAAGTTTTGCACAGCTGCTCTAAACGAATCAGACCCGACCAAATTTTTTTCCACATCAAATCTCACCAGAAGCGCATTTAGTAGCGGAATCCTGATCATCGACATCAAAGCTGGAAAGTCTTCCTTCGCGAACTTTTCGTCAATAACGGGGAGCACAGACTTTAAGATCACATAGTAGATGTGGTCTAACGCTGACACATAATCTGAAAATGCTTGAGTGTAATCGTGTCTAGAGACGAATTGGGCTAGGCAGCCCGAATGACCATGTTGACGAAACACCTGAAAACTTGGGTGACCTGTAGTGTTAGGTACGACAGAAGCAATACGAAGATTCATCAAGTCTGTCATGCGACTAAGCTCGTTGTCTTCTGGGGTTGGCAAGGCGAGGAATGCATCTGAAAAATGAGGCACCCCCCAATCCAACTCAACTGTGAGCGTATCAAACCGACCAGACAAGAACTTACCACATTTAGAATCGCAAGCCATTCGGTACGAAACATAGGTCTCCAAATAATTGGAAACCTGCTGACTGGCAATAATCATCAGTGTTGAGTTGTTAACTCAGGCACCATGCCCGACAACTTATGGAGATGGGGCATAAAACGTTGCTCCATCGAAATGACTAGGTTGTCCATGACAGGTTGTAGGCAATTAGAAGAACTTACGACTGATTTGTGGCGATAGTAGTAGGTTTCGTCACGGTGGGCAGCGGAGGTATAAACCAATGAAAAATATTCGACTACTCGAACCCATATTTCCTTAGCGCAGCCAGACAACATGTTTGCCGTTGCCAAGCTCAATTCCTCAGAAGTTAAACCTATAACTTCCTCGCAGCCAAACTCTTCACAGTCTATAAGAGCCTCATCGAGCATATTTAACGCCATAGAGAAAACACCGATAGCGTTGTCAGAGATCAGCTCATCAACCTCTTTAGATGCCACCTGAGCATTCTTGAGCATGTCGTCACTAGTCTCAACACTACTATCTGGAGAGCTAAGATATGTTGCTAAATATGCTTTCTCTCGATTTAAGTGCTCTTCGATGACCGTGTTTAGCATCCCTGAACAGGTGCCAAAGAGAGGGTGAAGCTCCTCAACAAAGGTACGCAGAAGGTTATCCGTAAAATCTCCAAAAACCTCTTCGGAACTTAGTCGATTTAATCGATACAACCCTGAGTCAGGATCAGACACCTTTCGATCAACAAAAAGTTGCAAGACCTTAGCGTTCTGCTCTAGTTGCGCATTAGCCTCTACGCAAACCAAGTCACCTTCTACAATCGTCGACAATATACGCTCATCAGCACCTTCCATGCTAGACGATACGGTGGATTCCATAGTCATTATATTTATCCAATCAGTTTTTTTAAGCCAATGTAGCTGGAGTAATTATATATGCACCGTGTCGATATAAGTCAACACTGGCAAGTTTGTCTTCTCCATAACCACAACTAATGTTAACAGCAAATTATGGTTTGTCACACCATTTTATGCCGGAAATCATTGAAAATAAAAAAAGAAACGCTACAAAAAAAGAATTTATAGAATCTTCTTTTTTTATCAACCGCTATTAATAATTATATATATTAGAGTTTTCAGCCAGTTATAAGTAACTGTTTTGATTAAATATGCGTCAGAGGAACCTTACGCAAATCGAACTTAACAATACAGCATCCTAAGTAAGAAATTGTAACAGCAGGAGGACGGAATAAACGAAAACGTTTTCGTGTCACACTAATATGAAACACGTCTAGTCACACTAGAATTTAACATTGCGACATATCCTACAAATGCTTTCGGGAAAACTTGAAAGCTTAAATATGCAACAGTAAGGAACTAAGCATTGGTGGGGGGTGACGATAAATTCGAGCGAAGAAAATACTGAATTTGCACAAACTTTAAGCGGCAAATAGAAGGCTATTGTACCCCAAATTCTTGGAATAGAGATCACAAACTGCGAGGCAGTTCACAGCGGGGGCAGACCAAATGTAAACAAAAGCTTCCACTTGTATCTTTTTGAAATGTAAAAACATTAAATATTATACACTTAACTAATAACGATTGCTATGTCGATATGAATTTCTTATCAAATCTACACCTGCCAGCCTATAGAGCTACCACTTGGGGTAGTAATAACAGGGGTTGAAAACTCAACTGTGAATTCATAGCTTTATTAGGTAACCAATGATAAGAGTCTATATGAAGAGAAGCGCTCGTGGTTTCCCTTAGTTTAATTAACTAAGGTGAATAACATGAATATCAGTTCAGTTTTCTTTGCATTTAACAAATGCACTGGGAAAACAATTACATTTGACAACTTGTACGAATACATCGCACACCAAGACGATTACTCCAAGCTTAATTATGTTCTACACAACGAGGAATTTGAGTTTTACAACAGCAAGTTTCGCTTGGTGGACATAGAGCAACTAAAAAGAGCGATTGCTAAAAGTGGCAGATATTGGGAGCTGGGGATACCCAACCCAAACCCAAGAAGATACCGCCTTGGTTTGGGAGGTTACAAAATTAGGGGGAGGTGCCACTACTTCCGTCACATCAAGACGTTTCAAGAGCGTAAAATGATGGGTGCCCTCAAAGAGTCAGAGAAGGAGCTCAAGGAGGCGGGGTTTACAAAAGGGATTAGAAAACGACGTCAATCCCTGCCAAATGAGTGGGATGATATACATCACGCGAGACGTGGAAATGGATGGAAAAACTACCGCACCACCCAGTACAAGTAATGAAAAAGCGATGCTCCGCAGCATCGCTTTCTTTTCGCCTAAACAGAGATAAAGCAATAATTACGTGTCGAGTTCAAGATGACCAAGTGGATCTTCTTTATCCCAAATTTCACTGTAATTGGCGTCTACAGGCTTGTAGTTCTTAACATTTGACAAGAAATCCAGCTTTTTAACGCTATCTAGCACCGAACGATGGCACACTGAGTTCTTCATTACGATCATCGATGTCAACTCATCCTTGCTCGTCGTCAACGTCCCAACAAAAGCACCATTATCTTCACAGACATCAATAAATCGATCTGCTTTCTCAAAGAGCTCCTCTTCATCATAGGAACCTCCTTCTGAGTTTGTCGAGTCAGTGAGATTAAGCGTCGCCGTCACATAAACCAACTTCTCAGCAAATTCACCCAACGCCAACTTTTTCATAAGTCTTCGACTTCTAGGGCGAGACCTATCTTTTTGCGTTTCCACTTTAACCATTGAACACCTATAGCTTATCAACGTGAGATTTTAAATCAGAGAGTTTATCACCAACACCATTATTATGCTTGCTTTGCACAGAAATTATCTCGCGTGTAACGTCTAAATGAGTCGCAAAGAGGCTATTCAATTTGTTCAACTTGCGCGAAGTTCTAAAGGCGTAAACTAGAACAAATATTATACCTGAAACTAGGAAAAAAATCGCCTGTTCCTGAGAGCCTACCTTCTCAGAGAGCGCGAAGATCTCTGTTTTAAGTTCAATGATTTTTTCACTTTCTGTCAAAACAAAACCTCATTTAAATTCTGACGACGCGAATAACAACAAGCATATAATCGCATCAATAATAATCTGGTCGCCCAGTCTTTCAAGTTTCAAACAACAACTACGACTTTCTTATATCGACCAACTCGATTAAGCGTAACGCCGCCCTAGTTCCGCGAATATACACTCAGACACTGAGCTATTAGCCCTCATAGTCGCAATAAAAGAACCGTCAGAAGCTAACGAAATCAGGTACATCCCGAACGCCCCTGAGATTAAGCGGAATTTAGACTCCAACTCATTGAGTGACGACTGACCCCAGTTACCACACAACCTTATGGACTCAACTTTGGTTCCGCTCAACGTAAACCTATAGCCGTCTTCCAATAGAGTATCGACAACTCGCATCTCGACTGCTAACGAGCCGTCAATTTCCCACCAAACCTTAATCGAAATCGGCAAATCAAAATAATCAAATTCAACATGATGCTCCTTGATTACCAACTCACTCGCGCAGGTTTCAAGGTTAGAACGGCTCATTGACCAAAGGAAGTCCACGCCATGGCGATCAAATAGCTCTTTAAAGTCCATAAAAAAAGAATATCGCTTGTTTGCTTAGTTCATCATAATGGTCAAATACCAGAAGGCACTTTAGTTGTGCCAGTTAAAGTTTGGAGATGACCTTACATGAGTAAAATACCATCATTAAGCACCAATGGGGAGCCTTTGTTGCTACCAGCAATAAAAGAATCGGTAGCTAAGTTAGCTTACATTTGGCAGGAGGCACTCGGGACATCCCATGCGCTAGAGACGCAAGTAAAACTGCATGACCCACTTGGATTGCTGTCCGAAGAAGAAGCGACGATCTTCTCTCACTTCAAGCTATCACCCTATGCGCTAGAGACAATTAAGTACCACAAAGATGCTCTGGATCTGTTAGTTGAAAGTTTGGATGACGATGACTTCGCACTTGAGGAAGACATTGACTCAATAAAAAAAATCCCCCTTGCGATGATGATCGCAAACAACACTGATCATCTTAGAGAAGTTCTTTACCGAATTGAATTCATCACAGGGGCGATGAATCGAGAAGAGTTAAGGTGGCTTACGCTTTGTAGTGCAATTGCGCAGCGCTAAAAAGGGGGACGCATGAGCAAGCGATACGAAATAATCGACATAAAAGTTGGCGTTGACGGGAATAATCACGACTATTTTTCCGCCTTTGTTTGCAAAGACAGCCAAGGCAACAGAATAAACATCGACCCGTTGACCAGCGACTCATTTGATTGCGAAACAGAAGAATTGGATCAGTGGGAAATCGTGGAATGGGCTAGAGGAAAAATTGGAAAACAGCTGCATTGTGCTGACACACTTGCCACTGGTTATATTGCAGTGGGCAAAGCATCAATCACATAAAACATGAAGAATTATAAGGGAGCTGCATGTTTAGAAAAAAGCATACCGCCACGGGAACCATTCAAAGTATAAATCTCATTGATAACGTAGCCAGCGACATAGAGCTATGTATAACCAGCGATGACCAACCGTATCTAATCAAGTCCTCTAACGAGCATTATTACTTAGCCGAGCTTTCTAAGTCTGGCGATGAGGTATGCTTTTTATGGATAAACAAAAAGGGTAAAAGGTACATCGTCGGAGACATTAACAACAAGCAGCTCAATCCAGCTGAGATTTCAAAGCGTAGATTCGATCAAACGATAGATGGCGTAGACGCATTAGGCATTGACGGTACTATTGAGCGAATTGCAAGCATAAGAGATAACGACACTAGTTTTTACCTTGAATATGCATTCAAATTAGTTGGCGACAGAACCATTTACACAATACAGGAAGAATTCAACCTCCACACATCCATGAACGTCAACGCTCTTTGTCTATCTTTAACAAAAGCAGGTGACAGAGTTCAATTCACGACATCAGAAGCCCCCAAAGAATTCGTCCGTGAGGTAAACCCTAAGACATTTGCTAATATAACCATGTATAAACAAGAAAATAATGAAGACAAAAATCAACCAACTTGTTGAACGAGAAAAATTAAAAATCGCTGAACAACTCATAGATAACCCTGTGACAAAGCCAATACAAATCATCACAGTAGGGGAGGACGAGGCAAGCAAGGTCTACGTACAAAACAAAAAAAAGCTCCTAAGCGATTTGGGCATCACTTGCGTTCACACGCAATTAGGGAGCGCAATATCGCAAAGCGACCTAAATAACCTCATCTCTGCCGTCGACTGCCCGACACTGCTGCAGTTGCCACTACCTCACGGGTTAACAGCTCCCGCAATACCTAAAGACTACGACATCGACGGTTTCAGTCCCGATTCACTTGGCGATATTATGTCGGGAAACCCAAGAATACTACCATGCACCGTTCAAGGGATTATGGACATAATCGAGGAGGTTGGTGTAGATGTTCGCGGGACTAAGGTCGCCATTTTAGGTAGATCGAAGATCGTGGGCATACCGCTAGCAGTTGAACTAATTAATAGGCAAGCTACGGTAACTTCCTACAATTCATTGTCGGATCTAACCGAGGTGAACTGGAGGCTTTACGACATAATTGTGACCGCAACAGGGTGCCATGGCGTAGTAAAGTCATCGTATTTTTGTTCGGGGCAATTAGTTATCGATGTGGGGATAAACAGAGTTGATGGTAAGCTTTGTGGCGACGTTCTTCATGATCACGATAGCGAAGCGCAAATAACACCAGTCCCATTTGGTGTTGGAAGGTTAACGGTTTTGAATGTGGTCAAGAACGCGATAAAACTGTCGGTGTAGCGAGTGGTTTGCATAAAACAAAATAGTGACACCTAGAGTGTCACTATCGCTTGTGGAAGTAAACTAATCGCTATGCGAACTAATGGAGGCGAGAAGAGCCTCAAAGTCTTGATGATGTTCATCATAAAAAGGCTGAAAGTCAGTGCCAAATTGACCCAATACATTTTCATCATCTAAGTTGTAAACAGTCGCAAAAGCCAACTTATAACTCTTGCCGCCCACCACCTTTTCTTCGTGCGCCACCCATTGCCCTATCTTTCGGGCGAAATAAAAATCCAGCCCGCAAGCAACCCGCACCGTGGAGCTTTCTTCAACTGCAACCTCAAGCGCATCCAATATAGCTTGGTGCTCGTGGACATTGTAGCTCGTGACCACATCAAACCGACCTGCAAATTCACTTATCTTGAAGTTCATAATACGCATAACTCTTCCTCTCAAATATCTACTGCTGAATCGCAACGATCGGGCAAAGTGCCCCCTCTGACTTCTCTACAATCTTGTAGCCACATTTACCTTTAAGTAAACGACGAATCGCGAGATCTTTGCCATTAGTAGGTATTACACCACGAACTCTAACAACCTGACCGCAATCCTCAATCCAATAGGGACTTAAAAGCGTATCTACTAGCAAAGACTGAACAAATCGAATCGAGGTAAACCCGAGCCAAAGAAACGATAGAGCAAAAAAACCATAGGCTAAAAAATCAGTGTAAGTTTCGGGAGCGGCAGACTGATACGCCGTTGCCAACAACGCAAATATGGATGTATGCAAACACGTCTTTGCGGTCTCCCAAATCCGTTCGCGAGCCGCTAGCTTCGAATAAAAATCATTATTTGACATATCAAACCCTGCATCAAACTTGTGACACTATTGTATGCAAATCCTTTTTCAAAGCCTAGTGTAAAGTGGGAAACTCAATAAAAATACGGGATTGAGGCTGTGCATTCACATAAATTACAAACAAACAAACCAAGCCTAAGTCAATTCCTTATACCGTTAAAGATAAGAGGAGGCTATAATCGCCAAATGACCATTGGATAACCTATGCCAGTAGAGAAAAGCATGAACACGCACGATATAGGCAAGCTATCTTCATCAGATATTGAAGCCTTTAATGACGCATTAATGAACCTCCTCAACATCACAAGAACTACTGCCGACGTCTATCAAAAAATAGATAGGCTCTGTCATATGGACGACAGGGAGAAATTTACAGACGCAATTAAGGAATTGGAAGAATGTAGCGCTAGGAAACAAGAGTGGATTGATAGCTTTATCAAGCAAATGTTGTCAAAAGGGATAAATGCAGCAACCGACAATGTTCGCAATCTAATCCACCAACTCTCAGAAACGTCCGATACCGCAAGATTGATTCGGACTGAGATCGAAAAAGAACGAAACAACATTGTGATCACCAACGACAGTGTTAAGGAAAAACTTAGCCAATTTCAAAAGAGTATCACGAAGCACTTCCCAAACATTCAGGTAACAGCACTTTGATCAGCACACCACACCAACTGAACAATTCAGACTCCGCTTTAATCAAAATGGCTTCGCACTTTATTCGCCATTTTGGCGATGCATGGCGGCGTTTAGCCACCGACTCAAGCAGCGATTACCCACTGACAGAACGTGAGGCAGACACCGTGGAATCACTCGTTGATACCTACACTCAACTAGAGTGCAGCAGAAAAAAAGAAGTCGAAGATTGGCTCAGAGAAGTAGAAAGCTCACAGAAAGAAATGAGCGTTACGATTCACATCCTTACTGGAAAAATGGAAGCTAGATTTTTGGGGAACACGTACTATACGATACACACAGCCTTTCCCAACGTAGACCTCATGCTAAGGCACTCTGGAATAATCGCCAACCACCCACTACGAGATCGTCATTACAATGGCTTCTATTTTTTATCAATTCAAGAGGGTGCTCTTGAAATAAAGAGGTGTGAAAAAGAAGAAGACATCCCATCAGGCGCACTAGCATTCAGTAATCAATTATTAAACAGGTAATTCAGGGGTCGAGACAGAAATGAATCAGGATACGTTCATCGATATCAGTTGTATTTTTTTAATGTTCACTCCCGTGTTTATCTACTTAGTATACCTCGTTGCACACAGCAAGGAGTGGAAAAGCAAATATGCCAAGAGCCCTCCGCACTACAGACTCTACCCAATAGCATTTACTCCCATTTCAGTGCTTTTTTTAAGTAACCCAGATCTGCAAATCTGGGAAACTGTATTTTGGGGGGCGTACGAGACTGCCCTGATACTCGTGGTTTTTGCCATAATTAGCTTGATTCTAGAGCTATTGAGTGGGCTGTTTAACCCTAATTTTGGATGGAGAGACACAGCTCTATGTATCGGATTACTATCAGTCTGTGGGGCGGTGTGCGCGATCTACTTTGCGTATAGCCCTTTAGTACAGGCACACAAAGAAAGAGAGCCTACAACGGTGGGGGAACTGGCTGAGCAAACCTACACTGACTTAGTTGTGATGGCGAACTGGATGTACGCTCTAGCCGCTGTCGTCATAGCCACCTTGCTCATTCAGTTTTACATGCGCAAGACGAAATCGAGGAAGAACGTATGATAATTTACGCTAACAAGTCACTGGGACTTAGGCGAGGGAAGTGGGCATCTCAGATGGCTCATGCTGTGATGAAACACTTTTTGATGGCTTGTCATCACGATAAAGAGCTGAATGCTTACGTGGTTCCAGAGGCGACATTTAACTATTTTTCAAAACTCATCGCGAGAAGCTTATCCTCTGACGACTCTATAAAAATCAAATGGGTGAAAGATCCAGATGAGTTAGATGAACTAGAAGCACAATGTGCCCCATACAGTGTGAGCATTGTCGATCATGCAAGAACTGAATTAAAAGAACCGACAAAAACATGTTTTTCACACGACGAATCACAATCTCTCAAACTGTACGACGAGCTTGAATTCAGTAATGCCGAGTATCAAACAAAACAAGTAATCGCCCTGTCACGAGAGGCAAACAAGTCACTCCAATACCAATTAGCAGTGACACTGTCACTTGCGAGTCTAATGGATCGTATTGTGGATAAGGATGGGTTGAAGATTATTAGACTCGACAAAGGGGACACAGCCCAGTGGCTCACGGGAGCCTTTGCAAAAATCACCGTAAAATATAGCAACACGGCCGAAATTGTTGGCACCATCTCAGACGCTAAAGAAAAAGGAATCCCTGTTCGAACTGCCGATAAGGATAATGAAATATACGCCGTAGTGTTTGGTGCAACCAAGGTAAGTGATCTTGATGCCGTGACTGGTCACCTAAAGCTATATTAGCACGCAACCTCATAAAAAGTAGGCACCGATAAGTGCCTACTTATTTCACTACAACATTGCAGGATACGAACCAAGAGGGCTATCAGAAACTCGCTCGACACTTCCGTCCCACGATACAAATAAGTCACCGTCCTCGGTTTTCACGCGAACACCACCACCGGTAACCGCCACTACTCGTATGAACGAGCAATCGTTAATTATCGAATTAAGCCTTTTTAATCCACTGTCAGTAAAAACCATGTTTTAGTTAAAGGTAATACTTACCACCACTCTAATCAAACTGTCTCAGCCTCAACGTCAATTGCTCTACAATTGAAACAAAATCAAGCCGTTTTGCATATTATGTAGACGAGGGGACCTCTACCGATATGATTAAGACAATTTCACTCAATAAATTGGTTTTACCATGCAATACATACTCCCCATAGCAATATTTGCATCTTCGTTCAGCGTTCTGTTTTTTTTAGACCCAATACATCACTGGCTCGGTATTATAGGTATATTTATAGTTGGTTTAACAAATCGACCAATTACGACCAAGGAATACGCTGAGCAATTAGAAAAAGCTAATCGCCAACTTGATGGCATCCGCCTTAAAATGCGCACCACAATATTGAAACTCAACAGGTCTAAAGCCAAATGGTTCGATACCATAACACTGGGGGATAGTCACACCAAAATCACTCTTTGGATCAGGCTTACGTTATTCCCAATCGCCACTGCACTTGCGATGTTGATTGCAGCTCACTCACTAACCAGAGTGATGATTTCAGAACACGTTTTTGTCTTACCGTTATCAAAGGTAGGAACTATAACGATAATCGCTTTTTTCCTTTGTTGCTTACCCTTGGCATTAACGAAAAACAAAGAGTCACACCTAGTTATAACAAACACTTTCCTCTTAATACCAATTTGGATCGGGGGTATGCTTTTCTTGGACATGGAGAGTGGAACATCACTTTCAATTACGATAGCCATAATGTTCACGATCGCTGGTGCATCAAAGCTCAAAGTGATTCGTGAAAGTGAATTTGGTGATTCCATCGCGAATTTTTTTAGATGGAAGACCTTGGCGACATTATGCTGGACTGGGGCGATCCTTGGTATTACTTCACCCGCATTAACTGTAGATCCATACACAAACCCATATGCACTAAACATCATGTATGACAGAGAAAATGGCGAGCCCGCCTCTCCTCCGTTTGACTACTACGTAGACTTCAAAACGCTATCGCTTCACAAGTACAACTACCAAACAATCGTTAACCCTGAACACATTGATAACTTTTACCCCTACAGCTACAACATGAGCTTCTTTTACATAGCGCACATGGAAAGGCAAGAGCCCAGTACAGATGCACTGATTTCAAATATGCTCCTTACTGAAAGTCCAATCTCAGAAAGATTTATCAAGACGTCGATCGATGTCATCAATGCTCTTAATTGGGAGGCTATAGACAAGTTAGTTGCAAACATTCCCGACGGTCAATCGGACATTGCGTACCGTGACCTTGTCATAATGAAGCAAATGCTTGAAGCCGCCCAGAACAAAGACACTGAGCAATTCGGGAATGTAATTCAGCAGAACAAAGACGTGCTCTTCGATACCTCAAACAACACTAAGCTCAGGCACACGCTCCAGTTAAAGTGGCTCAATATGGACCTATCGTTATCAACACTATACATCAGTCAGCTGATGACTACTGAGTGGGGGGCAGAAGCTATGAAGTCTATCGCACCAGAGTTCTGGAAAGCAGCATCACACGATGTGAACTTTAGAAAACCCTTTGAAGTGAGTGAATTCATAAGGCAAGACCACAAACTATTCTGGGAACTGAAAGCTGAAATCGATGAAGATATCGCTGCAAATACCGAGCATAAGTTCAAACGACTTTGGGGCTGGGAAAAACTCCCGCACGCGGTTTTATCTGTCTACTTTATGTAATGAAAAGGCAGCTTTTATGCTGCCTTTTCTAATGAAAGAAATACGTCCACCAGCAAAGAGCTGAATTTAATGACGATCACGTAGGTGCTCAATAACACTCAAGTCGAATTTCCTCCCCTCCCTTAACATAGACAGTCTCGCTAAGTGAACAGAATCCATATCTGCCTTTGGATTGAAATGCGCAACCTTGTAGCCTTGAGACATCAACCAAGCCATCTCCGATGAAGATTCCTCAGTCACTAACGCCATAACTGCAGAGCTCAAACCAAACCCATAAATTATAGGCGCAAAATACTCGGGCTCTTTATCGCCACCCGCCTTTCTCCAATGTTTGAGAGACTCAATGGTCATTTTCATTTCATTGTCTCCTAGTAAACCCACGAGCGTCTCCTATTAATCATCAAGCCACTTCATTGCTTCGTCCCATGATTTAAACACATCGTTAGGAAATGATTCATCAATCTTCTTTTTGCAGGGCTCGCATACTAAACCAAAATAAGCGAGCGATTTTTTGTACCCGCCGTTCTCTATATCGACATCAGAGTCCTTGCAGTAGACCTCTACAGAGACATCATCATGGTCACAACCACTAGCACATGCATTAATTATTTCAGAAAGCATTACATTCACCGTAAGCGCATAAACATTAAAAGAACTCCCTTAAATAGACTCTGAATCGACCCTTATATAGAGTGGTACAGGTGCTTTAGGGGTATAAAAGTGCCAGTTTTTAAACCAACTTACTTTCACATTACCAATAAAGCATGAGGCAATAAACAATGACGTCATTTGATGTACCACTGGAAACCGCCACGCTCGTACCTGCGATCTATGAAAACTCTAAATACGACTCCATAGAGTCAAGGCTAGCTGATTTTAACAGTCCCCTAAGAGTCATAACACAACAACTATCTGGACTGAACACGATTGAAATAGTGGAATCTGTCCTCGACGCCGCCGGCATAAAAGACAAATACACAGTGTTTGAGCTAGCTTATTTTAAGCGACTAACACTCAACTACGCACAAATAAAGAAACACTCTGCTGAAATACAAAAACTAGCCAAGCACAAACTCATCACCGAGTTGCGATTTGAATGCTCAGTAGAAAACGGAGGCGGTCTTTACTTTGACGCCACAGAGATAACGCCACACAAATTTTCAATCAGAAATATTGAAGAACTCGAACAAGCAAGGGTTGCTCACACAAGACTTACCCCAGAGCAATACGACCAAAACCTTATCGGAATATTCGAAGTGCTGCTACCACTTGAAAACATAGTGGGCACAACAAAGCACATGACAAAAATAAAGAAAGTCATGAACAAATTTGAGCTACCACTGAGGTAATCGGAATGAAAGAGTTACCTAAATTTACACCACCCACAAACCCACGTAGTTTCACTGAGTATTTATTAGACTTAATAATGAGTTTTCCTATGATTGGCGTGGCGTTTTGTGTCGTGGGGTTAACGATATACTTCATGCGTACCAAGCAACGTCAGGACGCAATAGAAAAAGCAATCTATATGGTCTTTTTTATATCATCCTTAACCGTATTCTTAGCTGTTTTGGAAAAGGAGATAGATGACACTCACCTATTAGCCAAAGAGAAAATAGCATTCCAGTCAGCACTGTATGAGGGCTACTCGAAAGAGTTTTTGATCTCATACAGAATCTCTCCCGAGGTAGGTTACACAGAAAAGCTCATCGCGACTGATTTACTGAACGACCGATATAAAGGATGGTCAATCAACACCACTTCATTGAACATGTAGCAGGAGACATAATCATGAAAGAACTACCCAAATTCACACCGCCACCAAATCAATACAAGTTCTCTGACTATTTCATCGACACGATAACAAGCTTACCTATCATATGTTTTGCCATTGGGGTTGCAGTTTTGACGATATACCTCATAGGAAAGAAGAAAATCTATGACGCAATAGTTGGAGCAATAATCATGGTTTTTGCCATGTTGTTTGTAGCTCTCTTCATAGCAGCCGATAGCCGAATGAAGGATTACAACGAGATACTTATTGAGGAACAAAAATTGTTCCATTCGAAACTGTATGAAGGCCACTCGAAAGAATTTTTGATGTCTTACAGAATTTCTCCCGAGGTCGGGCGCACTGAAAAGCGCATTGCCACCGAAGTATTAAACGAGCACTACACTGGCTGGTCAGTCAATGATTGGAACTAACGATTAAGAGCGGACAATGAAATCTTTACTCAAATTTGAATACCCAACCCCCGAGGGGGAACTCTCTACTTACTTCGTAAACACAATCACAAGTGAAGGGGCTATCGCATTTATGCTGGTGGTAGCAGCCATAGTGGTAATACAAGTCGCGAGGAGAGACTACTTGCCCGCGATCAGTATAGCTACAATTGCAGTCATCATAACCCCCTCCGTGGCACTCACTATTGCGGACAGTAAATTTAGAGAAGACTACAAGCATCTAGTCTACCGCGCCGAAGACAAGTTTTTTATAGAGCTCTACGATACCTACTCAAAAGAAGAGCTTATTATGTACAGGAAATCGCCAGAGGTTGGAGAAAAAGAGAAGAGCTTAGCAACCCGGCTTTTGAACGGAGAGTACGCGGGGTGGTCCATGGAGAAAGGGGAGGTCACTAGTGAACATAAATTCTGACTTCCCTAGATTGCAAGCAGTGTCAAGAAGCGAGCTCAATGATGCATTAATGCTAGAACTATCATCTTCAACTACATTACTTACAGTGTTAGTCGTCGCAGTGATCATCTTTGGCTTGAAAAGACCGAAAACAGTATCTGCTTTTTTCGAGCGAGCCTTCATCACCTTTATTGTTTTGTCACTTGGGATATCGACAACTGCAAAAGGCATCCATGCGACACTCACGGATGAAAAGGTTGTCCTACTGAGCGAACAACTTGCAGAAAGGAACCAAGGATTCCTTATTCACTATAGCCAATCAGAAGAACTGACAGAAGTAGAGCGCAAGGTCGCAGTAGAAGTATTAAACGATAAGTACAAAGGATGGTCTTTCCCCAATGTCACTATACAAAAGGAGCGCCATTTTGGAAGTTCCCCAAATTGATCTCGATTTCATAATGTCTGGGCACGTCGTTGACAAACCACTATACCTAACGTTGTTCATTGGGCTTATGCTATTGCACATCGCCATGGCGAAATTTGAGCTTGTTAAAACGATGGCGCTCATTGGCGCTATCGGACTAGTCTTCGTAGGTATTGTTACTTTTCAAACTGAGCAAAACATATCAAGCAAATTGCAAAGTGAAAGGGGGCGGGTCACTGCGTACCTACAAACCTTAACTACAGAAGAGCTGAATCTATATCGAAATGACCTATCGATAAATGCATTGAGCAGAGCGCTCGCTAGGCACCAAATCATCTTGAGGAAAAGGGAGACAAATCAGTGAACGAAGAACGATCAATCCCGCGTTACAAAAAAAAGAACGAAAGAGTAACAACCAGAATGTTGGTCAATAGACATCCACTCATAAGCAGTATCGCTATGCTTGCATTTGGTACTACCGTAGTGACAGCTGCGAATACGACCGACCCTAAAACCTTTGTTTATGGATGCGTAACTGCAATTCTTCTTGTGCTCTTTTCCCTACTGTTGCTGGGAGGCGCTGGCGACAAGGTTAGAGAGGAGTGGGAAGGTGAGCGTAAAGATATCTTGTATTCGGAGCTAGAGAACTTATCTGTAGACTACCTTAAGAGTTACGCAATATCTCCAGAGTTAGACGACATCAGCAAAGTTGTTGCCCTAAAAGTCTTAAACGACAATCACGAGGGGTGGTCGCTACATGCTACAAAACACTAGTATGCAGGGCGCGGGTAGGGCACCGACATTTTCCACCTACAGCTGGGAGCAATTGCGCGACACCGCAGAATCAATAATTGCGAACCCTCTACTTCTGGGCTTGTTTTTGGCGATGCTAATCAACTACATCTTCTTCACTCGCATCGAAAATGTAAAGTCTCTGTATTACTGGTTTTCTGCAACCATAGTTGCAGCAACGTTGTACTGGTATACGAAAGAAATATCCCACGACATTAACACGTACAATAGCAGCCAGATGCAATTGGTAACCGAGTGGTTGCGAACGCAGGGGAATGACTACCTGCAGTCTTACATTGCGACCCCTGACCTTCATGAAGTCGCCATCGCCATAGCAAATGCGATACTGAAAGAGCGAGCTCTCGGAGCTCCGTCAATTGAGATCAATATGTCCATTGCCCAAGTTTTAGCAAACGCGACAGAAGCATTTGGAATGGTCGACTTTATTTTTATGGCGAGCGTAACTACCGTCATAAAGTTCGTTATGGACGGCAATCGCTGGGGAATACATCTTGTAATGTTACTCGCCATTGCAGCTTCATCAGCTTTTTCAGATACCTATAGAAGACACGCAACCACTCAAATTGAAGCGCAAAAGCAAGAGCTCTATGAGGCGTTTGATAACAAAGACGTAAACTACCTCAAGATGTACGCAACTTCTAATGAGGTGAATGAAGGCAGCCGAAAAGCAGCAATTGAATACCTGAACAAACACCATATTGGATGGACGTTTAATGATTGAGCCCAACGACATCTTGGACTGGATTGCCACCAAAACCTTTGAGTTGCCAAAACATGTTCAGACAAGCGTACATTACGTAAGCGAACATCCGTTGGTATCCCTCGGGATACTTATCATCGTTGCAGACTTGCTATACACTGCATCTGCAAAACATCTTCATTGGCTAATTCCCATGATAATAGCCATCTACTTCACTTTAGAGCACTACTAACAATGCCAATCTTCGACAGACACGCGAGTGCGCCGCGACTATCCGACTTTTACCACCAACCTAATCCGTCCTATGCAGAGTTCTTTGCAAAGGGTTGGATCGACGACCCGATTGCTACTGGCTTTTGCATCTCCATAATCTTAACCATGATTCTTTATAGTATCGTGCAATGTGCTACAGGGAGAGTCACAAACAAAACAGTGATCATGGCGGCTGGGGGATTCGTCTCAATATGCCTGTATACCCTGTTTGTTCAGAGCATGATAATAAACGACGCCAAGACGTTTGCAAAAGAACGGTTTCAACTTGTTCTAGAGATGCAAAGTGAGGAATACTTGGAGTGGTACATCCTCGCGGCTCCAACTGACATGGAGAGCATAGTGCTAGCCACTGACACCTTAGTGAGAATGCAAAAAAAAGAAGGTAAAGTAACGAACAACGAACCCCCTCTGACTGTGCAGAATTAGATAATCTAGATAACTGAGAGCCTTTCGGCTCTCTTTTTTTGTAACTAATTTCGCTGATACCACACGCCATCAATCAAAAAAATGTACATTTTGGGTAAAAGAACCCATGAAACATTCACTCAGTGCAATCGCGTTATCATTATTGATCGCTGGTTGTAACAGCTCAGATCCAGCACCAAGCACACCAGACAACGGTGGGAAACCTACGCCCGACAACCCAGATCCAACCGAACCTGTTAAACCAATTCCTCCATTTAACTTATCGTCAGTTGCGAAGGCGACAGGAAACGCCCTTACTTTCTCTTGGGATGGAGAAGCCAGCGGCATCACATACGACGTATGTCAAAAGGATACATCGCAACCTGACAATTGCCTTGTCATTAACACATCTGAAGGCAAAAACGAGGCAACAGTACAAATCAGAAACCTTATAGACGCATCAGCCTCTGACTACTTTATAAGAGCTACGAGAGGATCAGAGAAACAAACATCAAATGAATTAGCCCCGGACTCTTCAACAATCAACTCACTCATTCAGTACGTTAAAGCGAGCAACACTGGGGCATACGAAGTGTTTGGATATGCCCATGCGCTAAGTGACGATGGGAATGTACTTGTTGTAGGCGCTAGCATGGAAGCGTCGAGCGCAACAGGCATAAATGGCGATCAACTCAACGATGACATGTACGACGCAGGGGCAATCTATGTCTTTCGAAGAAACCTAACTACAAATGAGTGGGAACAAGAAGCCTTTATCAAATCAGCCCGCACCAAAGAGGAAATGTACTTCGGCGAATATGTCGACATTAGCGCTGATGGTACAAGGTTTGTCACATCAGCTTACGGTGAATCCTCGGATTCACGAGGTATCAACCAAGATGACACTCCAGTAGGAGCTGATTACTCAGGTGCAGGTTACATCTTCAAACATGATGGCACCAATTGGGTTCAAGAAGCGTACATCAAAGCCTCAAATTCAGAAGCTGACGACTATTTTGGGACTGGGGCGACGATTAGCGCTGACGGAAAAACTGTTGTGTTTGGTGCAACAGGTGAGGACTCGGCATCAGGGATTGATAAGTCGGACAACAGCTCATCTAGAGCGGGAGCTGCTTATGTATTTGACTTAAATGAAGGTAGCGGACAATGGGAGGAGACTGGTTATCTGAAACCCTCTTCGCTTGATGCTGGAGACCGTTTTGGAGGTGTTCCATCAATAAATGCTGACGGCACCGTTGTAGTCGTTGCGTCATGGAGAGAGGCGGGCAATGCAACGACAGTAAATGGCGATGAAACAAATAATGACGCATCTAACTCAGGAGCAGCTTACGTATTCGACAGAAGTGACCGAACCACCAATTGGACCCAAGCAGCATATCTGAAAGCCCCAAACAATCGCACCAGTCTACGATACGCGGGTGCAGTGAGCATATCAGATTCAGGCGACACTGTGGCAGTCTCTTCCATAAACGACTCATCCAACGCAACTGGAGTCGATGGTGACATCCACGACACATCAATGAGTGGTAGCGGAGCAGTATTTATTTACAGCTACGACCAGAACCTCGGTCAATGGGAATACTCTTCTTACCTAAAAGCTTCTAACACAGAATCTGGCGCTAGATTTGGAACTCAGTTTGCATTTACAAAAGATGGTAAAACTCTAATAGTAACCTCAGATTCGGAAGACTTTGATCACTCAGGTATTGACGCGCCACAAGCGAACGACGACTTACTTAAGGACACTTCTGGCTCAGCATACATTTTCAAGTTCAACACAAACACCTCCCTTTGGGAGCAAGCGAATTATCTGAAATCGGGACTTGCGGTTCACGGAAACAGATTCGGATCGAGCGTCTCTGTGTCAGGAGACGGAAGCGTATTTGCCGTAGGCTCTAGCAGTGATGCTTCAACTGCGACAGGCTTAAACGGAGATAGAACGCTGACGGGCAGCACTAATTCTGGATCGATTGATATCTTCTAATCGCTTTAGAATGATCTAGCCTCGCTATATGCGAGGCTTTTCTTTTCTGGGAACAGCCCACCACGAAATAGGACCATCCTCTGTCTCGCAAATAGATAATAAAAAGTGATCATCTGATGGCGGGGTGGGAGTCCAAGGCGTTACATCGTATAAGCCCTCGTCAAACCAGCGCTCAACAAATTCTAAATCCCCGTCTTCTTCCATCCATACGAAATCTATATCGATTCCGTGTTCCAACTGCCACTGTGCTAGTACGTCAGGGGGGGCAAACTCGCCCCAATCAGGCACCTTGCTGTGTGTCCAGTACCCACTCTTCCCCCTAACGACGACCTCTGGTTGTATCTTCTGCATGAACTAGTCTTTGACTGCAGTATAACAATTTTGGAGGGCGCTAACCGGCAGGGGTGAGGGGATATTCAATTGTGAACATCGTCACCAAATCCTAATATGAGAATAAACTTGGATATTGCAAACACCCTTAGCGCATGTGGCACGCTACTATCCCTGCTCGGATACTATTACCTTACCATCCACTCTAGAGAAAGACTTAGCTTGTCTTTAGATTTTGCTGGGGCTTTATTGCTGACGTTGTCATTTTACTTCTTTGGAAGCAATTCATTCATAGTTTTAAATGCCACATGGGCAGCAATCTCGCTATACGGACTATTTAAAAGGAAAAGGGGCTCTGTTGGTAAAATAGACAAACACTGGTCAACAAACCTCTTGTTGGGGGCTATAACGGCTGCGGCGGTCATTACCACCATGGCTGGGAAACTAGAGATCGCTTCTTGGCTCGTGATAGGGATATTCTTAGGATCATTTGCATACTTCTCAGCACGACGCCTAACTCGAATCGAATACATCCTTTATGGACTGGTGGGTGCGGGGTTAAGCATTCCTTATTTAATAGATTTGGGAAATTACCCATCGGCACTATACCAAACATTATCAGCACTACTTGCTGTGGGCGCTCTAAGGAATCATCTGAATTTAAAAAAAAGAAACAACTGACAAAAAAAGAAAAAAGCCAAGTGCAAAAATGCGCACTTGGCTTATATAAGTGTGAACAATAGTACATTCACTAACAACGTCAGTTGGCTAGGTGACCCTCGGCTTATTAAGGGTCGCTGTATATTATGCATTTCCTGTGCCAACTTGCAATAGGTAAAATATAGTTATTTTTCGCGTGATATTTGTTCCATATTCACTTGCTTTTATAAAATATGCGCAATTTCGCCACTGCTCTCAATTTTGCATTTGCATTTTGCAATTGCAATATGCACAAAATAGCAATTAACAAAGGCTTATAGCGGCTATGTTGACTATCTGGCTGCATTTGGTAATATTTATTCCAACGGAGGAAGTTATGGCTTTATTAAAATCAACATTTTTAGGTAAAACCGATGACGGTGTTAAAATGCGCAGCGAGTTCTTATCGAACTGCAACGTAGAAGAGACCTATGCCAAATTTCAAAAACACAAAATCAGCTTGGAAACTGCACCCATCTTTATCGATTACTGGAGCGATGAAGACACACTAAAGGAATCAATTGGGGTGACAGAGGAAGTATTTACCGCCATTACGGGTGAAGAAGTCATGGACGCAAGCTACTATGAGCGAGAGCAATTCTTTGTAGAGGATGTCGTTTTCGGAGCAATGATAAATCAACTCGAAGAGCGCGGGGTTAAAATTCCAGATTCAGACTTTAAAGACCAGTGTAACGCCGCACTAGAACTACAAAAATTCCGATCATCAGATCATGTGCTTTTAGAAGTGGATGTTGATGATTTGTCTATAGAAAAAGCGGAATAACTAACACAACTCTCACGTTAAGTGGTAGACTCGCTGGAAATAATACAGTGAGTCCATCATGATCATAGAAAATCACTTCAAAAATGTAATTGCGTCATCTGAAAAGGTAATGCACCTCGCTTCGGCTGAAATTGCAGAATCCAAACGAACGAACAACCCGATAGAAGATAGAGAATTTCTCGCCGCATCTACAAGGGAGTTTATTGAAAGGTCTAAAATTGCAATAAGGTTCATCAGGTCACTGTCAGCACAAACTCTTGAAAAAAAAGAAATAAAGAAGCTGATAAGAAAGATAGAAACCTTGCTATCAACCCATGAGTCGAACATGAGTGAGTTATCTGACGATTTCCAAACATCCGCAAAGACAACCATTTTAAAGAACACCCACGACTTCACCACATCTGACTACAACAGCATCCTCAAAAAAAACACGCCGCTGCTGCTGTCATATGAACCCACTAGCTCCACCATGGAGTCTAGGAAGGTGAGTTGCAGTAAGATGCTAGAGTCGGAGAAAGAGGTTCTTCTGAGTTACCTGAGGCTCAATTTGCGAATGAAAAATGAAGGGTATCGCTTTGACGTCATCGAACACATGACAACCGTAGAAAACCTAAGTCCACTGGATGCAGGATTTGTCAACGGAAAGCTTTATCGGGAAAGAGAACTCGGACTCTCGATAGAGTCTGTTTTAGTCAAATCGATCGACTTAAATAACGATCTTTATCCACTTGATATCATCAATGCAAACCGTTCGAAACTCAGCAAGCCACTTTTTCTTGATGAGGCGTGTGGCATAGTAAGGGATGCATTCTCTGAACTCTGTCCTGAGTTTTGCGATTATGTAATGGAAATGCTTGTCTCTGGCAAGATTATGGAAGCCAACGCAAATGTTCGTGAAATCAAGACGGCACGACACGAGACAGATTCATTAATACTAGTACCATTAATTGACGATGTAATTTGGCTTGCCACTCTAGCTAGCTGTCTACTCAACAACTTTGTCTTAACTAGAGTTGGGAAACCTACATTTAGCTCGTGGAAATCATTTGATAGGAATGTGGTCTCATCAGTTGCAAGCTCCGTAATGTACCAACACCTAAAACAATCATCATGTGTGGAACTACAAAGATTTGCTGCCACTCAGCAACTCGTTGACACTTATACGTGCCTAATCCTATACCCACTAACATCCGAACTTGAGATCGGACTATCACGTATTTACAACAGTGGTGGTAAACAGCAATTTAACTTAGAGTCTGTTTCTGAATGCACAATGCGATCAGAACAAAAGTGGCTGGGGCACCCTACAAATGAGCCACTCTCATGGGGTCTCTACCACCATCTATTTAAGAAAGCGCCGCTCGTACCATTATCACGAACCATGGCGTTCATCGCGAGCCATTCGCTAAGAACTCAAATCAACGACAACGATTTCATCACAATGCTTCTCGCGGAAAAGAGAGTCAACTACGCCACGATAGATGGAGAGAGTAAGTGGGAGAACGCAAAAACGTTGTTAGAAACTGAGACACAAGAAAGCCTATCAATACTTGAAAACGCAAAAAACTTTCAGAAGGAACACATTTAATGGGCAACATTTGGATCGATAAGAGCACTTCACAGCAAAGCCTTCACGATTACAAAAAAGCGCTGATTGAAACTGAGCAAACCGATACGTGGCAAAAAGCGCTCATACTGAGAATTAAGGGCATTACGCGCCTAACCTTAGTGATTAGCGCTGTACTTATAGCCACCGCCTTAATCACGATGCACATACCCAAGAGCGAGGTGTATGAATCTCAGCAAGAAGCCATCAAAGTTGCACAATCCCTCGGGGAATCGCAGGTATTAGATGAGATAGAGCGCGAGAAGTTCTTGATGTTAGCCTATTACCTCATATTCCTTCTATCTGGTCTCTTTATCGCGGTTGTTTTGCCTAACGATGAAGAGCAATACTTTAGCATGATAGGCACTAACTTTCTCCGTGAAATCGAGTACATAGAAGAAGAGCGAGCTGAGGGCAATTGGGATTGTGGGTGTAGCATTTACATTCCGTCACAACGCAAGGTTAACAATCGCATAGTCTTGGTGACCGCCGTGTTGAGCATAGCGGTTACCCTAATGGCTATTTTTGAATCTCCGAGCGCCATGATTGTCAGAGAGCACTCCGCAGAAGGGAAGGTCACTGAATTCTACGTGAAAGATGATAATTCTGCACAAATCACGATCATGACCGAGCCAAACATGTATTACTCATTTTACTTTGATGACGTATCATCTCTACCTATAACCACTGACGTAAAAACCAAAGGGGCGCTCCACGCTAAGCTGTTGTTTAGGACACACTACAACAGCAGCACAGAAGCTCTCGATGGGCATATGCTCGAACCCGAAAGAAGAAGTGTTGACTATTACCTTCACCTCTACAATCAGTAAATTACTATCGAAAACGACCTCCATGCGAGGTCGTTTTTTTATTGAAAACAAAGGCATCCACTTTTATAATTCCCAGTAATCTTAGTTACCACCTTTTTGACAACCTATACCTAAGGAATAAACGTGTCAGAGCAAGCTCAACTAGACTACGCCAAGCGCGTAATCACGGCATTTACCCATTTAGATCCGAGCAAGGTCACTGGTGCCAAAAAACAAGGCACATCGCTTGAAATTACCATAGAAACAAATAGCCAACTCTGCATTGAATTACTCATGCTTGCCGATGGCGCAACGTTGAAAAAAAAGAACGACTCCACCATCGTTGCCGAACATGCATACAACCAAAATGGAGCCCCGTCGCTTTTCCAACCAATATCTCCTGATGACGTATTCTCAAGCCAAGTTTTCCGAGAGTCTCTAGGTGGCTGTATTTTTCAAGGCTTAGGAAAATGGAAAGGTGTAGGCTTCATCAAAGATGAAGAAGAGTTTGAGAAACTCAAAGATCGAGGCTGGGGAGTCGGTGGTGTATACCTTGAGGGAAGCGAGGGGGTCGACGACAGTTCTTCAACGCAAATGTTTGGCTATCAGATATTTAAAGATATGACTGAGTCGGAGCTATCTGACACTATAACCAAAATGATTTCCTTATGGGAGTTTATTAGCGCACAGTTCCAGCAAATGATGGTTGAAAATGTCGCAAGTACAACCGCTGCCAATGACGACACCAAAACACAAGCCGCAGAGCTTACCCAACCATTGTCAGCTAAAGCAATCCAAGAAAAAATTGAAGCAAAAGAGCACTCTCTTCGTAAGATGTTTGGAGATTTCTGTGACGTGCTTGCATTAGCCTCAATCATGCTAAACGGGATTGGAAGCGCAACCATTTGGGAAGCCGACTCCGATCAGATAAAGATGTATCAAAAGCAACAACCGCATAAGGCGCACTAATGTCTACCAAAATAAATCATCCATTCGAAACCCTTTATCTACGATTTGCTCGTAATAAGGGCTATCAGGTGTTGCTAGGCTTGTACATTATCGGTAGCTTGATCCCGACAGGTGTCGTCATTTACATGATGCTCACTTTAGGAACGATGCACGAAAAAACGCCTAACGCCGTGTTTAGCGCTGTTACCATTCTCCTTCCCGTGATCCTTATTCTCTCCATTCTAAAAATGGGCAAAAACGTTCACACCCACAACATGAACATCAAGATGAGCCCACAAGGAAGCGCGAATGACCAATAGTGAAATAGTTGGCTTAGATTACTCTAATTTTGAGTTAAACAGAGCTGTGGCGCGTAAGCTCGGGATGTGCACGGATAAGAGCCTTTTACCACCTCATGCAATCGATAGTGGGTACAGTGAGCGATACCCAGACACTGTATGGGCAAGAGCGCAAGGAGAGCCATGGGAGCAAGTTGTCTGGACGAACGATCCAGAGCAATGGGCAAACCTTATGTTTTGGCACCACATAGCCGTAGACTGGAAGGATGAACACGTCATTGCAACGCGTCGAGATTGCAAAACTTGTGGAGATTTAAGCCCTCCAATCATTCTTGAACGTAGTGAAGTAGGGCGAGCCATATGCCTTGCGTTTATCAACAGCTAGGGAACTGTCACATTGAATAGGGAGGAAACTCCCTATTTTTTTGTCTAGGAATCTTCGAGGTAGCTGAATATAAAACAATTATCCCATTTGACATACAACGGAAAAATGATGAATGTTTAAAAAAAGAAAATGACATTCGAAGAAACACCACCAAAGAGATCTCGTTTCACACGAGCTATAGATAGCACCAAGGGAAAACTTGCAATCCTGCTTACCGCATCGGTCTCCGCAGCCACCTTCTTCACAATAGACAACGCGGCAGTACAGGCAACATTCGCACTAGCACTCTACTTATTGGGCTTGCTGTCTGCTTACAAACTAGCGGTTACAGCTCTAAACCACGATACTGAACCCAAATACTATCCAATAGGCAAAAACTTCCTACTCTACGGCTTAACAGGTGCGATTGCGTGGGGGAGCGCGTTATCGACAAACCTCGTTATGGGGCAGCCATTTGGCGACCCTAGTGGTGCAGACACCACCATCGTTTTCGACACTAAGTGTGGTGAAAAAACAAAATGCGCAGAATAAAAAAAACGACTCTAGAAATAGAGTCGTTCCATGCAGATAGCAAAGATAAGTTACAGGCAAATGCATCCATTCCCGATATGTGCCCTTAAGCGCGATGCATTAATCCTGTTTTTTTTGTGCAAGAAGAAAGATATGACACAAAGGTTGCAGTTGTCTCATCAATCTTGATTGCATAATACCAACCCCCAACATAAGTGCAAGAATAAATAGCGAATTATCGTTCAATCAGACACTTATCGTGCAGTATTTGATTCTTTTTTTCTGGTTTGACACACACATCGCACTCGGTATACGCGGGGGTGAATGACTCAACATTTTACTAGGCTTTAGAAATAAACCGCATTCACGCCCAAAAACTAGAGCTCTGAACTATTCTTATTCAGAGCCCACCATCTATCAATGGACTATACGCAAGCCAATCTTCTTGACGCGCTCAGCTTTCGTTGGAACAGCCTCTGTCTTCGCAGTCGAGATTGATTCCGCCTCTAGCGCTTGATGTAGCTGTGTGTATTCCTGATCTATACTAAACCTAACTTTCGCAAGGCTCAGAAACCCAATTAGATCTTCATAACTATCTATGGTCAGAAAGAAGCTTTGGAAGCAGAATGGGTTTGGGATGTTGTGAAATTCAAGCTTAATGTCTTTGAAAGCCCTTATAATTATCAGCGTATCTTCTACTGACCATTGTGAGCTTATGTTGTCGGCGTGCATCATCACCACAGCAGAAGACAACGACTCTCTAGAAAGGTAAAGGGGAGAGGTAACCTCAGGTTTAACAATACCACCATGCTCATTGCGCTCTTCTCTCACAACGACAGTCTTTAACTCAACCTCAAGCATACGATTCATTTTTTCATACCCTTATCTTATAAATTCCCTGTATCAGATTGTTTTGCCGCATTTTACACTGAATGAGGTAAAAACTCACGCGGTTTCTATTTTGGTGAGCTTTTAATCAATTAATACTCCTATTTTGGAGCGAGCAACTAGAATGCATATCATGTAGTAAAACGACATGGCTATACTCATTGCGCATCACCTACAAGAGATGTGGGATGACAAATCAGTGAAATACAATACTAACTGCAGAGAGTTAACTCATAGACTGATTTCCTACCTAGAAACATCTGACTCCGAGTACGAAAAAATCATTATAACAATCTGCCCAAACTCGACCCCAGATGAGCCTGTAAGCAAAGGAGAGGACTTATTCTCACCAATCGAAGGGGAAAGGTCGCATGAGGCGTTATTTGCCCTCTGTGAGCTTGTGGGGATACCTATCGATATGCACTATTACGGTTTTGGATGGAAACACGGGAGAGTATCGACTCCTTCACTTAGCGAGGTAATGAAACACCACCTTATCACTGAAAAATTAACGGAATCCGAACTACTAGAAATCACCGAGAACGAACACCTCTTCGGATACGAACTCCTTGATCAATTATCAGAATCGACCTGTGCGAAGCTATCTCCATACGAACTCGCCACCATAGAACTACACAACCCCCAGTGTTGCAATTTCGAAGCTGAACTTTTCAATGTCGATTGGACAAGCAGCACCCGAAGGGACTCAACTGATAATGACGTGGTTGTTATACCTGATTGGCTCCACGACTTACGTCACGAGGAGATACATCTCTGCGGAGCATTTGAAGGGCAGTGTATTGAGGACATCGAGGCGGCACTTAAAGCAGCGGACGTGCGCTACAACAGACTTGAGCACCTAATCATCGGTACAACTGACAACTTAAACGTCCACCAGCAAAAAAAGAGCCCCTATAACTAGGGGCTCAGTGTTAATGTATTTGAAAATCTACTTCAAGATAGAGGAGGGGGTCGATAAAGGTGGGATCACTAGTGGCAAACTCTCCAATATTTCGGTCATTTTTCGAAGTGCGTACATATCAAGTCGGCTACCATCATTAATCACCTCAAAGTCATAAACACCATCTTTATCTACCTTCGCCTTTATGACCACTGAGACAAAGCTATTTGGTATCCACGACACCTTTCCCTTTTGAGGCTGAGTAAGCCTAACGGCTTCAACCGCTACGTCCGATTCATCTGAGTCAGAGAACATGAAGTCAACTTTATTCCTCAACGCTATCACGTCCAACACACCATCCGCTCCGCACGACACATAAATCCTGTACAGCCCATCCAATGATTCGTGAGTATAGTCTTTATTTACAGGTCTACTACCATCAGGAAATTGCACCAGACAAAAAAGAGTTTCTCTTCTCACGACATGTCACCCATTGCTATTAGAACCTCTGCATCGAAACGCTGACTACCCATAAGACGTTTCCCTTCTTCTCTATCTATCGTACTTCTGATTCAACTTATACAAAAGCTCTGTACTGCGTTCAAATCGAGCGTTCAAGTCCTCTAATTCACTCTCTTTTCGATCAATAGTCTCAGACATCACATCTATTGCTGAAGTCAAAGAATCAATTTCACGCTCTTCCGCCTCTTTCTCCGTCTGATAGTGAATATTGCTGTATTGTAGCGTGCCATCGTGTGTGACATTTGGATAACCATACTCCTCAGTCATTAGCTCCACGCACTCACCAAGCTTACGGTCAAAGTAGTACACTGGAATTGAACGACTAAAGCTGTCGTCCTCATTCAACGCATCGAGAACATCCTGCTTAGTCGCCGCGAACAGCTTAGGGTAAGTCTCGCGAACAAATTTAGCCCCGCCTATTGACGAATTTCTCTCAAGTATTGCCCCCGTTTCCAAGGAGATTTCTACCAATTGAGAGACGTAAGAACTACCAATACAAAGAACGCGTAAATCCTCCGAACCTTGACTGATGGCTATGTGAACCGTGTGCTCAACCTCAAAGCGCTCTTGAAACGTTTTCCATCCCATTTTACCTACTCCTGAACCTGTTAATTATATATTTTCCAATCGCATAAGGGCGCTCTTGTGCTCTCGTAACCGCTCCTGTGCAGAAGCCAAAGCACCAGCCTTAAAATCAACCTCTTCCTGAGCCCACTCTATGCGTGAACCTAGCTCTAAACGAGCTCTCTCCAATGCATCATGACTACGCACAAAATGAACACCCTTAAACATTAAGTCGCCATCATTTGTTGTATTAAAGAAACCAGTACGCTCACAATGATGTGTGACTAAGGCTCCTTTCTCAAAATCGAACGAGTAGACCTTAACTGACTTTCCAAATCGGTCTTTTCTCTTTAAAAGGTTAACAAGATGAGCTGGCTTAGCATTAGCGATCCTTGGATAGTGCTCTTTTAAAAAATCATGTGGACAGCATTCAATAATATGTCCCGTCACCATGCAGATGTACGCAATTCTCGTCTTCACCCTTGTACCGATACAGACGAGCTGTGCGTCATGCAATACGTGAATAGGGTGGGTGATATTGAACTCATCTCGAAGTGCTTTCCAGCCCATGTTATTTCACGACCTTTGTATTCCAATCATTCTCAACGAACCATTGAGAAACAAGATAAGCGCAAATAGACTGCAAACGCTCTACATTACCACCAAGGGCGCTAAATAGTTCATCACCTGAACGAGATAGTGCAAACGCTTCATCTGCCGTTAAGTAGTCACTTTCCATATAACTGAGCCACGCACTTTGGTACATAGCCAACGCGTGTTTCACCTCATTGGGGAAAGGAAAGCGGTTTAACGATACATTCTCAAAAACTGTTCTCTCATCTTTATTTTCACCCCCACTAGAAAAAACGAACACTGGGTCACCATCCGCACTAGCTAAAATCCTTATCGACTTTGGAGCCGTTTCTTTTTTATATTGCCTTACTATATCAGCCACAGCTAACCTCTAGTTACTTACCAAATAACGTACTCAGGAATGGAATTGTATCACGCGAACCATTACAGTCGGTGCAATTGTTCTTGCATAAATGTCCATATGCCGATTCTTTAATCAAGCATCTAAGTCACATGTCCGTTCTAAATATCCTTTAAACCCTTTAAATCACCAACGACATCTGAGAACTTGCACTGCAAGTGCCTATGGAACCACTCATAAGCATATGCCCTGAATCTGGATGAAAGATACGGCACTGCATGGCTAGCAATTTGGTCAAGTTTCCGAGATTCCAACACCTCCCCAAGCGCCGTAATTGTTGACCTATAAGGGAATTGGGAAATTTCATCTTCACCACCAAACAGCAAAAGCAACTCGTATTCATCATTGATCAAAGATGAAAGAACTGGAGATATCCCACCCATCTTTTCCAAATCGAGAAAAGACACTTCGTCACTACTTCCCTCTACAACAGAAAACTCCTTACAGATGAGCCACGACTTCTCAGCTACAGCTTTAACGAAGCAAACATAGTCGTTAAACACAGGATATCGACTAGCAAGAGCCAAAGCATTCGAAATGGCACCCGCTTTAGCAAAGCCATCTGTCTCGTTGAAGCTATCAATTGCGTCTATTAATTCACAATAATCTTCTAGTCGGATTTGGGAAATATCGTCATAGCGCTCGACCATCAAAGCCCGACCTTTGTCGAACAAGGCATCAGACAAAAATACAAAAAGCTCTCGATGTGAATCTCTTAACGTGAGCTCTAGTCCGCACTCAATAATATGAGTGATTGCAGGTTTCATACTTGCGAGTAACTCCGAGGAATACTCTTCATGATTGTTTTGGCGCATAACTTAACACTGGCATTAAAATTACGTGCATTATACCGCCGTGACAAAAAAAGAAATACTCAAACCCCACGCGTTAAATGAAATGACACTGAAGTAATTGATGAAAGGTCACTTTCGTGAGATATTCACGCCACACGACCGTTTGCGACAAGCATCGGGAAATTCATATACTTACTAAATAAACAACAACATGTCTGATATTCACTCATATGGATTGCTCACAGACGAGCTAAAGAAACACCTCTACAAAGACATCAAAGAATTTCGCTCTACTTTCAGGCTGCCTGTAGAAGCGCCTAACGAATTTAACGAATCAGCAGACCGATTACATTCATCATTGTGGATTGAAGAACTGACAGAACTAGCAGAAGCCACCACAAAGGCAGAGATTGCAGACTCTCTTGTCGATCAGGTCTATGTGCTGGTCGGGCGCGTTGTCCAACTAGGATATTGGACACCCGAAGTTCAGTACATCGTCGCCTGTCTTCTTGAGGTCGCAAAAGATAAGAATATTCCATTCGTTGAGGCATGGGATGAAGTTCATAGCTCTAACATGACTAAACTATCAAAAAACGATGAGCAGTTAGCCATCGACATAGAATACTGGAAAGAGAAAGGGGTAGAGATTGAACCTATTAAAACTGAGGCGGGCTACATCCTGAGCTGCGCAGCGGACTGCACAAGAACAAATGGTAAGCAAATTAAAAAAGGGAAGGTCATGAAATCTACATTCTATCGTGACGCTGACTTACAGTTCGTTAACAACTATTAATAAAAAGCCCCAGTGTTTACTGGGGCTCTTTAGTTTTAGTGGAGAGTAATTACAGCTAAAACCGTAATAACTCTCCACTTATTGTCTAGTTAAACAGATCTCATGATCTTCTCTGCACCCGCATAGTGAACGCACCCTGTTTCTTTATCCTTATGAGGGTTCTCTTGAGAGAATAGCTTCTTACCATCCACATCGGTTAAATTCTCAATCAACTCAATGTCGAAAAATTCAATCTGGAACTTAACGTTACTCTGTTGATCTGGCTGAATCCCAACGTGAATTGTACCATTACTGTATTCAGCAACAACAGATACAACACCCTCGCAGCCGTTGAGAAGCGAACGAACACGCTGGTGGAACTTCGGAGACTCCAATTTACCTTCTTGTCGAGCCTCTGAGTTCTCTAAAAGCTTCTCACGAATACCACCGTCAACCAAAATCAACTCATTAGCAGAAGCCCAATAATCACCTTTTTCACCCGTTTTAGACTGAGGATTGTAAGGGAAGGTCACGCAGTATGAAGTTGAACCATTGTAGTCTTCATGTTTAATAGAAAGAATTCCTTCTCTGCCGGTTTTAATCACCTTAACACGGTTACCCAACTCGAAGTTAGATACCTTAGTTGCGCCCTCAGTGTAGATCTTTCTGTATTCTTCAACTTTCAGGTCACTAATGATCTCGACATTTTTGGTCGACGAGGTAAATTCTCGAACCGTCGTCTCTCCATCCACCTGAACTTCGCAGTCGATTCCTAAAAACTGACAACCCGCAATCTGAGTAGATAACGAAGAAACAACACCGACGACACCCGAGTTGGTGCATCGCACCTCCTGACCAAGTTTGTGACCGAATGAAGACACTGGAGGCTGACTCGTTTTATTACCTATAATACCCATGATTTAACTCCAAATTTTGTGGTTGATGGGAATGTATCAAAAAAACAAACCTTGTTAGAAGTGGAAGACGACTTACCCCCCACAAAACGAGCAATAAATTGACTTTGCCACCTAGTGTGTTAGATTGCACAACAAATTAAAGAGCCGACAAGTGCATGATTTAACAACGTTAGCACCTAGTAAGCTCTGTGTTCGTTCTTTTTTTAGCTACCGTAAAAAATAAAGAGCATCCAAATACATTCGTACAGGAGTTAGGTATGAGTCAAACCATTGAAGCGCAACTAAAAGATCTGCGCAATTCTCTTCACCGCCACGGCGTGCATTACTATGTAGAAGACAACCCAATCATTCCAGACTCAGAATATGATCGCATGATGCGAGAGTTAATTGATTTAGAGAAACAGCACCCTGAGCTAGTGACGCCTGATTCGCCAAGTCAACGAGTAGGCGGGAAGGTGCTTGACGGTTTTGAAACAGTAGCTCACAAAATCCCAATGCTGTCATTGGATAATGCATTCAATGACGATGAGATCGAGCGATTCCAAAAACGAAATTCAGAAATGTTGGACGTCACTTCTATTTCCGCGTATTGCTGCGAACCAAAGTTGGATGGTCTTGCTGTCAGCTTACTCTACGAAAACGGCATTCTTGTTCAAGCTGCAACTCGCGGAGACGGCACCACTGGTGAAAATATCACCGAGAACGTAAAGACCATTAAGTGCATCCCACTCAGATTACAAGGTGACAAGTTCCCTAGTCGAATTGAGGTTCGGGGGGAAGTGTTTATGCCTAAAGCAGGATTTGAACAGCTCAATGAGACTGCCAAAAAATCTGGAGGCAAGGTTTTTGTCAACCCTAGAAACGCTGCTGCGGGTAGTTTACGACAACTCGACTCGAAGATCACCGCCAAGCGCCCACTTAGTTTTTACGCATACAGCGTAGGAATCATTGAAGGGGCAACACTTTCAGATAGTCATTACGAACGCTTCCTACAGTTGAAATCTTGGGGGATGCCTATGTGTCCTGAGACATCTCTAGTCTCCAACCTAGATGACGTCAAAGCGTACTACAGAGCGATCATGGAAAAGCGAGACTCTCTGCCATACGACATTGATGGGGTGGTAATTAAAGTTGATGATATCGAGCTTCAAGAAGAGTTAGGCTTCATCTCCCGTGCGCCTAGATGGGCAATCGCCTACAAGTTCCCTGCACAAGAAGAGCTTACACACTTAAATGACGTGGAATTCCAAGTAGGTAGAACAGGGGCAATCACTCCCGTAGCCAAGCTTGAGCCTGTTTTTGTTGGTGGCGTGACCGTGAGTAACGCAACACTACATAACGCAGACGAGATTGATCGACTGAACGTTAAAATAGGTGACACCGTAACTATACGTAGGGCAGGTGACGTGATACCTCAAATTGTCGCAGTCGCGAATACATCAGAAAACTCTCGTGACATCGTATTCCCATCAGAATGCCCTGTCTGTCAATCGCCAGTCGAGCGCGTTGATGGCGAAGCCGTCACCCGATGCACAGGCGGATTGGTGTGCAAAGCACAACGTGTAGAGGCTATCAAACACTTCGTTTCTCGCAAAGCAATGAACGTAGACGGTCTAGGCGAAAAGGTGGTTGAGCAACTTGTCAGCATGGATCTAATCAAAACTCCAGCCGACTTATTCACACTCACAACTGATCAGTTGATGCAACTAGAGAGAATGGGAATCAAGTCTTCTGAAAACATTCTAAAGGCGCTTGCGGCATCTAAGTCAACAACACTCAATCGTTTCCTATATTCTCTAGGCATCCGCGAAGTAGGCGAGAGCACTGCTGCGAACCTAAGTCAGCATTTCAGAAACTTAGAAGCACTTAAACAAGCGACTCACGCCCAACTCATTGAAGTCGAGGATATTGGTGACATCGTAGCAAGTCACATTACAAAGTTCTTCTCACAGGAAATGAATGTCGACGTCATCTCTAGCTTAATTGAGCAGGGAGTACATTGGGACGACATCGAGGAGCTGGATGAAAGCGTTGAATTACCGTTGGCAGGTCTAACAGTAGTTCTAACTGGATCGCTATCCCAATTATCTCGAACCGAAGCAAAGGAAGCGCTAGCACGACTAGGTGCAAAGGTTACAGGTAGCATCTCTAAGAAAACCGATATGCTATTTGCGGGCGAGAATGCGGGCTCTAAACTTTCTAAAGCTACAGATTTGGGGGTTGAAATCAAAAGCGAACAAGACCTCGTCGACCTATTAAAGTAACGAATCTAAGTTAAATAAAAGGGAGCCTACAGCTCCCTTTTTACTACCAACAAACTAGGTCTGAAAAAACAACTGCACTTCTTTTAAGCTGAATTTTCCCCTGTTGCTCCGCATTGGCTAGAACTCTTTATTCTCAAAGAATTCAGATGCGTGCTCTGCGACAGATTTGGAATAAACCAATGTTGTGTGGCTTAACCTCAACTCTAATTTGGACTTCGCACCTCGCAAACCTGTATCATCTCGCGTTACCGTGCCATCCCCAAGTCTTTTCCCTAATACAATCCTACCAACTCCAATGTCGCATACGCCTGTAATTACTCCAAGCGGTACATCACCATGATAATCACCAATCCCCTTGGTTAATATGTACTGAGATTCACCAAACAAAAAACCAAAATTTTTGTCACTCAGTACGCGAGCAATCTCTGCACCGTTATGAGGGGTCCCAGCCGTCACTATCGCCGTATCTCGGAACTTAGGCTTGAACGCACTAAAATAATTTCTGATAACCAGCCCACCAAGAGAGTGTCCAAAGAAGTACACCTGATCATCCTCTCCAAATCGAGACCCGACAAAAGCGTTTAGCCTTCTAGCTGCAGCAGGAAACTTTAGTGAGTTGTAACCAAACCTATGAGTTGCATACCCCATTTTTTTAAAATGACGATCTGTGTACTGCATTATCCACGAGGGCATGTATAAGCCGTGCACTAAAATTACATGTTTTCTATTATTCATTTTTAACTAGTTTTAATTTTCAGAGTTCTTTCTTTCCGAGGATAAACCATAGATTGAGAGACCAACAGTTAAGGCGGTATGTACCAGTGAGCTATACGCCGAAATGCTATACAAGTAAGGCAGCGAAACAACACTTCCCATCAGTGAGTACGCTACATAAGAAAATCGCGTTTGAGCGGACAGCGCAAACATGAAGTAATTCAAAACAAACCCTACGATAATCGACCAAGAGGACATTTCTAGCAACCAGTCATCTTTGTTAACCACAAAGAAACTAATAACCAAAACTGCCGCCAATACATTCGGAACTAAAACTATTAGCCCAACAAAGCGCTTATCTAGGGAAAGGCTCATAGACTGCTGGGAGCGATTCAAAAAACCCAAGAGAGAGAGTACCACCCACACTATATTGAAAAAAAAGAACGACAGACTACCCAACAACCAAAATGACGCACACATCAACAGCGACCCCAACAGACCAAGTAGCATACTCACCCTTTCTTTGCTAAGGACGGTAACGACCGTGTAGGCAGCAAGCAACAACAAGCCACCAACTCCTCCAAGAATGTTTGCAAATAACATTTGTTTGTTTACAGATTAATTAATAAACACCTGCAACCCAAATCAAAAAAGTAAGTCACGAAATAGTACAATGTAAGAAAATGCTGTTTGAACAAAATCCCATAGAGCTAAGTGAGGCTTTAGCAGAAAAGTACAACTATCGGAAACTCCCCAAAAGTGTGTCCAACAGTGCCCAAAACGCCTACCTTTCAACACTACCTAGTTGGTGTTGCTTGCACGGCAATCCTGACGAAAGGTTATACACACACTCAGGGACGTTAGTAGCGTATGGTTACAAGCGCATTGTTATTGGTGACTACGGGGCTTTCATAGAAATGACCCGAGAACAAATGGTGCGAGAAAGTATTTGCGCTAAGAAAGGTGAGGAGTATAGGTATAAAGATCCTAAGTTTCGTACGTCAGTTAAATACTTTTGGTACACATCCAAAGACCAATCAGATATAAAAATTTACCATCAGCAACAACAAGTTAACTACGCCGATTACAAAGTGGGGAGGTTTTATATATCACCACTGCACGTAAGTCCCACCTATGACAACTGTCAGTTTTAGGCGTTAAAACATGAAGATAGATCAACGCATTGCTTGAACGATTTGTTAGCAATGTATATCATTGTGCTTTCTATTTTTCAGAATGAATGAAACAGTGAATCAGCTACCAAAAGAACTAAAACAAAAGCTTCGAAACCATAATATTGAACTCTCGGAAATCGAAGTTAACAACTGGAAGTTCCAAGTTCCAACAAGCATCAAAATCTATACGCAACGCAATTCCCCGCGACTCCAAGTGAGACAAATGACTAAGGGTCAAAAGCTGAGCATTTCAAAAGGGGTTGGAGGCAAGCCTACTAAATCGCAAATAAAGCACTACATTTCTGTACTGACTCGGGAGCTAATAAGCCACTTAGATACTCACGGAACCAAACCTTCATGTGGTCAGAATGTTCCAGTAACCTACCGTATGAAGGCAGACGGCAAAATGTATGCACAATTATCTTTGTGGGGAGCATCCACCTCCACAAATGGTAGAGCTAAAACTATATCCAGACCCATACTTCCAAACGCAACGCAAGAGCACCTTAATGCTATTGCTGACGAACTTACTAGACTATGGTCTTGGCGCTACGTAAATACAAAAAAAGGGGTTAACTTTAACGAGCTGGAAATCCCAAACAAACCTCACTTATCATCTGAGGTTGAGCCACTATCTTTGACTCGTGGTCAGGTAAAAGAGTTTTACAAGCAACTACCGCTAGTCAGCAACGTAGTTCTTGAGGCAGTTGAAAGACCTCGCTCCGACACAGAAAAGCAGCTACACAAACACATCGCGAGCCAGCTTTCGGATAAAAATGCCGATTTATCTTCATTCTTCTTTAATGCAAATAAAAGGCAATCAGCCATTAATGCCTTTGGAGAGATTAATGAAGTGACGATGTCACGCAACTCATTTGAGTTATCGCTAAAAACGGACTCATACTCTGAGAAGTACGGCGTAACCTTGAGCCACGATATCAACTCGAAAGCATTGTTAATAAAAGACGATAGATCTGCCGTAAAAGCCATATCGAATCTAGCAATCCAATATATCACCGCATTAGAAATCAAGCACAACCATATGGAGAGGGTCGCAATTGAAGATGTATGTAGAAAAGTAACTTCATGGCTTACAGGAAAGATACTTGTTGAATTGGGCGACGTTACCATTGAGCAGTTACAAAACATGAGCGATGCCATATATAACGCTTTCCCAGACTTAAAATCTCTGCCAAATTACTTTAAGTCCCTACAAGATTACGACATTCCTGAGCTCCAAAAACTAGGGAAAACGCTAGAATTTCTACACCCAATCACTTTCGCTAACAAGATGTTCGCACACCCTGAACAACCCACGGTCTTTCCTGTGCGCATCGAAGACCTAAAACTGTTCAAGCAGCCAAACGTCGAATACTACGCTGAATTACTAAGACTCACAGAGCTCGATGCCGCAGTCAAACGAAAACAGGATTACGAAAACTTGTTCAGTGGCGTAAACCTACGACCGCCACAATTAGGCGAAATGAGAATGACGCAATGCCAATATTGCAAAACCTTTCCGTCGGTATATTACGAGCATAACACGTCTGAGGATAGCCATATAATTAGCATTCATTGCCAAAACGGGTGCCATGATCATAATCGTGGAAAATTCGAAACTGAGGGAACTATTGAAGAAGCACATAAAGTCGCCATTGATTGGCACATTTCAAACCTGAGCTTCTATAACCCACTGTATTTTAGATATCACTCCCTAGATTACGTTAGAGCTAAAAGTGGTCCTGATGCCGCAATCAAGCACCTTCTAGCGGTACATCGCTACCTAAGTGATCAGAGTGAACTTTTTTCACTCCATGATTACTATGGGAAAACCGTTGTGAAAGAAGCAATAACCAAAGGCAATGATAATGTGACGGTGTTCTATCCTAACGAACAAATTAGACAAGCGGTAAAACTAAACCTCGCTTGGGCTAAAATGAATGTAGACCTACTTTAACCTCCAAACCTAGCCAACAATCATATATCAGCGCTCGTTCAAGGGCGCTGTAACGCGATTAACCAGCTCTTATCTACAGAAACTCAATCTGCTAACATATAAAAAATCAACGCACGTAATACTTGCCGTGTATCGACATTTGAATACAACAGCCCAGTGCTTGTAATCAAAATGCGATACAACAAATAAACAAAAGCAACCTAAACCAATACGGACTATCGACAATGAACAAACTAAAGCAAGCGCTCAAAGAACGCGAGACTAAACTCAAGAATGCATTGGCACTGGCTTGTGGCAAAAAATCTCCAGAATACGCTGTCGGTCTTTCCATTTGGAACAAAATGAAATCGACAGGACACTCGGAACCAATGGTTGCGACTTGGATTTCGACCCAAAGGCATTACTCATTAGCCATAAAAGAGTACGAAAACCACTTCCCATCTGATCATGCAATTGAAGATCTTGAGATCGAGAAGGTTCATAAAGTCTTTTTGGAGCAAGGGCTACTACACGAATGCGTGCATTTCGTCGCGACCACAAGCGAAGAGCCTCACGAGATAGTGAATAATGGCGAGCTGGACGAAGAAAGCTTACATGATTTCGAGTTCTTAAAATCAGAGTATTTCAAATCACTAAACGCCTTCCAAGACATATGCAAAGAATACAACCTAGATGGTACGAGGCAAATTAAAAACAGATTTCAAAATGCGAGGTATCCACTCCCTTTTTCTGGTCACTACTTTAATCCACTCGAAGTAACAACCGTAAACTTAAAGGAATGCCAGAAGCTATACCAAGAGCGAAAAGGCTCAATATACCACCCAGTGACTGGGAACGACGGATATGACCCGTTCTTCTACATACACATTGGGTATGCGGGTGTTGGTAAGATTGGAGTTATCGATGAAGAATCCATTGAGGTTTCAGAATCCGAAGTTGCTCAAGCGTTATATGACATCGTCAAACTAGCTGCAGATAAGTCTCACGTTAACTTAATGAAAGATGCAGAAACTCTTGCTAAAAAACGATACACATCAAGAGCTACGTTATAACGTTGATTAACACTCCAGCATGAGCGAGTAAAAAGAAATTCGATGGTATGATTCTTTATTTGCCACCCAGACAGTTGGTTTGGGTGGCACAGGCGTTAACTTGAGCCTTAACGAATGCATTGTGATGTGAATGTTGACCCTTTCCCTATAAGCACATCATCACCGTCTCTAATTGAATCCAAATCGACCAATTGCCGACCTGACTTATCAAGAACCAGACAACCTTCTTTTTTTAAATTCAACCTAATCGGTTCATTACCAAGTAATGAAAGCTTTCTCATCTCATCACCATGCTTTTGAGCGCGTTCATCACTCTTGGGCGCTACGACCACTTTATTTACATCACGGCGAGACATAATTTCCGTCAACTGCATTGTAGAAACCAACATGCTCTGCGACACGCAGATCGGGATACCCCGATGCTCTAGGGCGAGGGACTTTACTATTTCTGATGAAATCCCTGAATCAAGAGGAGCACCTTCGAGCAATGGTTGCTCAAAATAACGAACATCAATGGAAAATCCATCAATCTTGAACGGATCATCCCTGTTAGAAATAGCCTCTTTGGTCACCAAGCTAGTTCCCAACGGTGCAATACAGACAGACTCAGAGCCTTTTTCAAAAAAAGAGATTTTCGTTGGAGCTCCCAAAATTACGGAGACCGTTTTTTTATGAAGTAGCTGCTGTTCTGCCAAAGAAGCACTCGCTAAGGTAGCAGCACAAAAACCTGTCAATGACACACCAATTAAAAGTCTAACGCCATTCCTTAGAACATCTTTATTTTTCATAACTTACGCCTATATCTTGGTTGTGGTGTGCATACCCACAATGAGGGCATTCAATCCCAACCACAACATAACTCCGAAATCAAAATCGAGCAGATGAGCCCGTCAAAAAAACAAGCAATTAATTTCGGAGTATACTGCCTAAACTTATCCATTCCCACAGAAACCTTCAGATAACAATTGGGCGATGCTATCATGCCGCTATATTGAAAAAATAAGGAAAATCATGCGCACTCAAGAGGCAAAGAGATTGATCGCTCTAGCGATAAAAAGGGTTACCAAAGAGGCATCCCACAAGCCACTAATGAACATTAGAACGCAAACCGCAATTCATTCCCAACTATACAAAGAGATGAAGGGCGAGGGTATGCATGTTTCAAAAATTAACGGGGACATTGAATTAGTAGATATTCAGACGGAATTCGAATACCTATACGACGACCAGTGCAAGCCATTGAGTTCTGATGACATCAAGGGAGTAAGTGGGCGGTTCAAAAACGAAGCCCACAAACTATTTCACCTAACGATGATCACATGGAATTACGAACCAGACCAATACGACCCAATTACATAACGGTAACTACGAGGGGTCTTTGAAAAACATATCAGGGTAGGACTTAGACCATTTCATTAGTGATAAAATACAATCATCAATCGCCGAGGTTTTCATAACCTCATCGATGGAAAGCTCCTTTTGAAAATTGAGCGTTAGGGTAACTCCATAAAAGTCCAAGGATGACGCTGGGGACACTGCAACTTCCCACCTGTTTCCAGCTGAACCCATCAAGCTTCTACAAGTCACGTTAAAGGTCTCTCCAGAGTTATCCTCAAACTCTTGAACTAAGTATTCATTGCGGTCAATCAAGGGGTACTTATCGGTCATTTTCTTTTAAGTTTAACATTGTTCGCTTAACTCATAAAAATCACGATCATCGCTCCGTTTATACTCACGCGGTTTTGTAGGAAAAGCTGAAAATAATTAGTAATATTTTACAAAAGATGATTTTTGACGAAAACCACACTCTACTCGAAGGCGTGTCGCTAATAGCAACCAAAGACAAATATGAATTCGTTCACATGAACGGTCAATCTGACCCCGAAAAATCAAGACCAATTGATTCAGTTCGCATACCCAATGCGGAAGCACGAATAGAGCGATTCTGCGAGATGATTAAAGCTAGTTTAGCAAAAGCGACTATAAACCCAATGATCGCTATGCGTGAGCTTCCTAAGGTTGAAGCGAAAGCCATTGCTGGATTCAGTGGTGCTGTGGACAAGAACTTCCCCGAAGCCGTGACAAAGACTGAATTGAACTCAATAGCTTCGAAGTATGGTCTCCAAGAGTTTGTATCCAAAATTACATCAGATCCAAAGCCTGAACAGGAGTCTCCTAATCGCAGACGATCAACTTCACTGAGGATGTAGCTAACAATAGGTAGAAACAACAAACAACCGATTTAGCACACACCAAGTTGGTGCGTTCGTGTTCAATGCGCTTAGACAGACGGGAAATTAGGGTGGTATAGGGGGAAAGAGGATTGAGGGTGACTGAATCACCCTCCAATAGCTGAGAGCTAGTTTCTGAGAGCCATCCTTTCTTTTACTGCATTTATTGTCTTGCTGTAAGCTCCAAGCTCAAGTGCAAATTTAGCTAATTTATCCAAAGCTACCTGCTTAGGATAATTCATCAAAAGTGTGCAAATCTCATCTATGCTAGCATCGGAACCAGTGTGGGCTGTATCCGCCAATAACATTTTAACCTCACCATCTATTCGCGAATGGCGCTGAGCTTCCACCTCTGACGAATCCACTTGAGGACGATTCCTAAATCTCTCTACAAGCCGAGAGGCAAGAACACAGCCCGAGATTAACGCGCATGAATACCAAAACAGTTCACTACTCAAAACCCAAAACAACAAGCCCAAGGTAAAAACAAAAGAATCAGGGACTGAGGTAAAAATCATCAGTGCCAAAGAAATTGAAAAAGACCAAAATAAAAAAGACGTCGACACGCGACTCATAAGTCATCTCCATCATTACATTTATAAAAAAATACTCCCTCAAGCCTTTAATCTAATAAATGTCACTTAAAGAAATACACCCAGTGACCAGATACTACCGGATGAAAAAAAAGAAGTCGACCACTTACAAAAAAAGAAGATAAAGGCTCAGATCACAGCGGTGTAGCGCCACCAATAACCTTTGCTGACACAGTGGAAACGCACACGTATAATCGAACTGGATAAGTAAAGCGACCATACAACCACAGGAGAAACCAGCATGACTGAAAGCATGGAGCAACTATTCGCAAGACTCGAAGAGCCAACCTACGAAATAAAGCGATTTACGCCAACTAACGCGCAAGAACTCGAAGAGTGGAGCGAGCACCTAGAGTGGGTCAGAGCCGAGGGTGAGATGTACAACCGATCTACGACAACATACGCCAAAGTCGGCGAAACCTTCATTAAAAACCTTCGAACTGGTGAAGTCGCTAATGTGGAGGCTCTGTTCAAGATGCATCGTACTCACCATAAAGACGTAGAGTACGACCACGAAAACCACGACGACTAAAACAATCAACGGACATTACCCCTTAACTTACGTCTTAATAGAACAAGGAAAAACATGGTCATCTTTGATGCTGAAGCCTCTGGACTAGGGGCAAACAGCTATCCTATAGAAATAGCTTGGAAAGACCCAAAAACAGGAGAACATGATTCATTTCTGATAAACCCGAAGCCCATAGAAAGGTGGGTTGAATGGGATAGGGTGGCTGCACAAATTCATGGAATACCCAAAGAACAATTGCTTCAAAATGGAATTCACCCAATTGAAGCTGCCCAAAGGCTGAACTCACAGCTGTGTGGCTCCATAGCTTATTCTGACGGTGTTGATTCAGATAATATGTGGATAGCAACGTTGTTCAATGCAGTCGGCATTGAGCCCATGTTCGAAGTTAGGTGCTTTTACTCCTATCTGGCTTCAAACAACCTCAGTAAAGCAGAATACAGAAAGTGCCTAAATAAGACAAAAACGCCTCACAGGGCATTATCCGACGTAAATCGAATAATTACATCGTCATTCGAGGCATTTGATACGAATTGGCACACGTATTGCGATTGGGATAATCAATAGTCAAATAGCCCAGTAACGCTGGGCTATATCATTAACTAGTTCCGCAGAGACCACATCACTCAGTCCCAACAGCCATAACAACGACATGGTTTTTAGGCTCTCCGAGCCTCAGCATGTGTTTGGGGTATGGAGTAACAAGGGTCAACATCCAATAAAGCTTCCCATCGTTCGGTATTCTGAGCACATCCGCAAAAACCTCCTTAGATGCAGGAAATAACTCGCCGAACTCTGACTCTGATAATGGCTCACTAGAGGTGTCGCCGAGAGAACATTTAGAGTCGTTAATATCAACACTGGACAAACTTTCTCGCTGTAAGTCAACGTAGAGATCACCGAATCTAACTTTGGTTCGGTCACGAGAAACTTTGCCTTTTTTACCATCAAGAAGATTTACATCGAAATAATCAGAAACGTCTACCAGTCTATCAGCGGCATACATAAACAACTCCAGTCTAATGCTCATTTAGGATGGAGGTATTATATCTAGTCAGCGGGGAAACGGAACAAAAACAAATGCAAAAACAAATTCGCTGGACGGCGCTAAGTTCGAACCGATGAAGGGATGAGCAAAAAACACGAACAAATAAAACGAAAGTTAGAAACGGGACAATTGTAATTAGTTGATTATTAAGCACATTAAGCTTTAGGGAAACGCACCAAACACATCAAACCCGAGCCATTTAACATAATCCACATAATGCGCACTAATGATAGGTTTTTAATGGAATCATCTTTTATCTATAGAGAGGCATTCTGTGAAGCAGAATAACGAACTATAGATAAAGGGTTGATTATATACTTTATGTTAAATAAGTTACGTTAAATAGCATATTATAATGCTGCACTGTTAAGACCCAAGCTTGCCACAATTATGAGTCTTTTTATTTTTCCAACGCTCCAGTCGTAATCTTTGGCTTACGTTAACTTATCGTGCAACAAAGTAATCTCTGACCCATTTAGCTCCAACGCCATATGCAGCAACCATCTACGGCTAAAATTCTTTACCTCTTTCTCAGTAGCCTAATAATTTCTACCATGAAAAGAAAATGACAACTCACACCAAACTAACACTATCCTTTTTTATCGCTCTAGCGCTGTCTGGATGCAGTGTTGACAAAGATTCAAATGAAAATGGCAACATAGAAGTCGAACCCGACACTCCGTTAGTCATCGAAAACTTAGGTCGCCTACAAAACGCCCCGTTGAACCACCAAACCAACGAGGGATACACATTCGACCACATCAACGCCGGCATAACGATGCCATCAGGCACAACCGCGACATTGTGCTTACAAACAGATGCGACTTGCTCAAACGGAGTTGAGATCCACCCTAACCCAACACCAATAAAACAAGGCGCTTTTGAAATAGCCAAAACTGAATACAAAGTGGTTTACTCCAACCCTGCTTATAACAACGACGTAACCAGTGACCCATTTTACTTCTCGACCGAAGAAATAAATAAATCGATACAGCAAGTTAGCGCTAGTAATGCTGACATAGGAGATTTCTTTGGCTGGGCAACTGCTATTAGTGGTGATGGAAAAACAATGGTGGTGGCTGCAAAAATGGAAGATTCTGCCTCCAACACAAATGACGACCTTGAGCATGATAATAGCGCCACAAACACTGGTGCCCTTTATGTATTCGAACTAGTCGACGGGAATTGGCAGCAATCCGCTTACCTAAAAAAATGGTTTTCAGGTAACTCCGATGAACTTGGATTTTCGGTCGCTATTAACTTTGACGGGACGATCATTGCTTCTGGTGCTCCATGGGACGACTCTTCTGCAACCGGCATAAACTCTAACACCAATGATGACACCATGTCGCAAGCTGGAGCAGTCTATATATTTGAAAAAACGGAGGCAGGATGGATTCAATCTGCTTACGCAAAAAGCTCCGCAACTGCAGCAGGACAAATGCTCGGTATAGACATAGACATTTCAGATAATGACGTAATCGTCGCAGGAGCTAAAGGAGACGCTAATAAAAAAGGAGCTGCCATTATATTTTCGAAATCATCAGGGCAATGGAAAGAAGATTCGATTCTCTATGCATCCCACGGGGATTCCAATGATGAATTCGGGGATAAGGTCGCCATATCAGGTGACGGACAAACCATTATTGTAGGAGCCCCCAAAGAGAGCTCAGCGACAAAAGTAGAAAGTGATGCCGATAACAGCTCACCTAGCAGCGGAGCGGCGTATATTTTTGAAAAGACATCATCTTGGTCTCAAACCCACTATATCAAATCTGACTTCATTGATTCTGGAGACCTCTTTGGATATAACGTGTGCATCAACCATGATGGAACAAGTTACGCTGTAACCTCAAGAGATCATTCTATTGGCAGCAGCTTTAATGGAGACGGAAGCATCGATGGTTTGGAGGATTCTGGGAGTGTGACCGTCTACAGGAATGACACCCCCCTACACTTTTTAAAGTCACCTTCCCCAGCTCAAAACGCTAGATTCGGTCTAAGCTGCGCGTTCAACGGTTTGGGTGACGTACTGGCAGTTAGTGAACGAAGCAGCTTCACAGGCGACGGCTACTATGTTGATTATTCATCTGTACTTGGATTTACTGGTAGCGTTAGTGTATTTGACCTTGAAAAAAGAACTGTAAACACAGTAATGAGCACGCAACAAGAAGAGAACACAGCTGGATACTTTAGAGATACTGATATCACTCAAGATGGGTCAACGATCGTTGTTGCTGAATATGAAGAGTTAGACGACACAGGTCGAGTTTACACTTACAACGTGAAGTAACATAAGAACAAAAACTGCATGTTTAAAGCCCCCAAAAAAAAGGACACTTCGAAGTGCCCTTTTTTTTGTTACTTAGTAGACAAAGAATCCACCTGTTTTCAAACCGTCTACAAAATCTGGTGCGCCGCCGACTACAACGCCATTGTCGGACACAGCAAGAGGATGATCCCCCTCAACGAAGTCTGACCCATAATCAATGATGGAAGGCGGATTAATGAGAGATTCGTGCTTATAAGATCCGTCCAATTGCTCTACGTAGACTGAAATAGAACCTGTATATCCGTCAAACCTCCAATTTAAACGAGGTTCCCCTATCACCACTGCACCATCTGAGTTGTCCCAGCGAGTCTCAGGGGCAGAGAAGAAAATTTTGGTTCCGTCGTAATTTATACCAGTCCCTTGCCCAAATTCGCCCCTTTGGTCTACGTATTCAGGGAAACCCTTTTGAACCAATTCAAACATACCGCTTACATTGCGTTTGTATATGGCGAACCCGCCTTGGTTACCTTCGTCAAAACCAGCTTCTAGATTGGGATACCCAGCAGCAATTGTATTACCATCACCACTTATTGAAACCCCCTCTGCTTCTTCGATGTGAGTTCCAAATGGGTTCAAGAGTTGCTGAGTATTCTCAATACCACCATCTGTACGTGCGTACACCAGAAGCATATCCTCACCATCTGATAAGACTAGGGTTTTTCCGTCATTAGAAATATCCATATCATACACTTTGTGAGTGTACGGAAGTGGAACCCTTTTCGAGTATTCCTGCTCCCACACACCAAGATTAGACTTCGTGTAGCTTCTTAGGTGCATCTCATCTGTACTTTCAATGTAAGACCCCAAATAAACAACAGAACCATCACCCGAAACAGCCACCGAGTTAAATTCTTCCAAACCGTGATCTTTCGTTGGCTTAACCATTGCTACTGTATGAGCGTTTACACCGTCTGTCTCGATTACATAGAAAGCACCTAGTTGATTAGTCGCAGAGTTACAAAGCTGGTCTGGATTCAGAATGTCTGTCGAGCAGCTTCGGTCATAACTAGCCAAGGCGACAACCGTGTTGCCACTATCACTAACCGACAACACATCCCCAAAGTTGGAGTTGTATGACATATCGGGTTGTGGGAAATTGAAAGAAAGACTATATCCATCATCAGTACGATCATAGATATATACCTCACCGTATGAGAATGGGTCAGTTTGTCTTTGGGCATTTGTATCAGCTACCACAACGACAGTCCCGTCTCCTGAAATATCTATTGTCTCACCAAACCTTGTATTCGTGATCAAATCTGGCAAACCGCGTCCAAATGTTTTTGCGAACGCATCATACTGAGCTGCGGTGAAGCTCAATTTATTGCTCGGGTAACTTCCGTGAGCGTAATTCGCCAATAGGAACAACTCTTGATTCGCCCCAAGTGCTAGATTGTCTAAAGATATAGGAGCACCATCGTTCTTTATATCGGCGTTAACAACTTCGCACTGATTTTCACTTGTTGCAGACACAGCACAAAGATCGACACTTTGAAGCTCCTGCTCACAGAACCCCTCCTCGTAATCACAGTATTCTGGGTCAAAAACAGGCTCACTCCAAGCTAAATCAACCTTTCTAAACAGTGGGTTTACCCCCGCATCGTCCATAGCAACATTCATAGTGGCAAAATTGAACTTGTAACCTAGTTCTACGGGAGTCTTAGGTAATGGTTTGTCCTCCGAAGAGCACCCCGCTAGCGCAAGGGCAGCAGCTATCACTGCAAGTCTTATTTTCATCAGTTTCTGTCCTTTCTATAAAATTCGAACTCCATCTTTCCGTTAGAAATAAAAAACCTCAACCCACTGAATGTATTGCAAAATATTACAAAACAAGACGACATCCCATAAGATTATGTTATTACTAAATTAAGTCCTCTCTTTCCCATTTATTTACAAAAAAAGAAAGATTCCAACATCCAGTTTGTGAGAATTATATTCTCAAAAAAGCTACAGACGTACCTAACTTGCCTTCCCATAAGCCTCATATGGAAATCTACACTAACCACTAAAATGGATCTTATCTGCATTAAGGTCCACTTTAATGGACAATCTAATAACTTGAGACCAAATCGCCTAGACTAAAAGAACATACAGCCCTATACTCCGTCGACTTGATTTACACCTAAGGTATCTTCATGCCATTACGCCATACTGTCCTACACGGTTTCCTGTCCACTGTAGTTATACTTACCATCGACATATTCGCTCTCCTCATGTGCTCCTTCATAGCACCTGACACAACAACTGAGCAACTAAACAAGGGCATTGCACCTTTCGTGCTACTAATGATCGTGGTTCAAATTTCAATGACACATAATGATTTCGAAGATCAACTCCTTAACCAGACCCGCTTACGCAAGTTTTTATCTTTGCTTCCAAGCTCTGGCTTTGGCGCAATAGCTCTTGTAATAATGTACCCATTCCTCGGAACTATAGGATTCGACATCAATGCTCTTGAACATCGTCAGGGGGAAACGAGCGTTGCAATTATTGTAGGAGCATTCCTTGGACTGGCTCTATTAGGCGGTGCTGGGCGAAGTTTATCAAAGCGACTAACACGCCAACTAATTGGTTTAACCCCCACCAAATAAGACGCGATGATCTTATTTTTAGAAAGAAGAAAGGCGCTACCGAGTAGCGCCTTTCTTTATATTTGCGTGCCGTTAAAATGAAAGTTTTACGTCACAGCTAGTTAACCATCTTAAATCGCGAACTTTTCGATCATATTTTGCTCGAACCACCTCGCAGCGCTAGAAAAAACAATCGAGTCATTTGAATTGCGGTAAACAAACCCCTTTGCCTCCAAGTTTTTAATCGCGTCACGCCAGACATCTGGGTTCTTAAACTTCAATGTCTCCAAAGCAAAAACCTTTTCTGGCTCATTATCGATTAACTCTTGAAGCTCATCCTCTGTCATACCAATGTGTGGCGTCCACAAAACATCAGGAGAAATGCCACGCTTAACAAAATAATCGGCAATGTAAAATAAAGGAATGCAAACCCTCAAACTATTCAAATCACCCTCTTCAACCATATCGTCATCGACCTTGGCTAGTGCAAAAAATTCACCATCAGGGTCGTGAACCAAATGCCACCCCATGTGAACATAGAGATCTTTGTAGAAATCATAGTTGTTAAAAAGAGTCGTGTAGTGCTGTGAGTCGCGCAATTGGCTGGATGGACGGTGGTACACCTCCTTCGTAATAATTTGCCCCTTACTGAGCTTCTGAGCTATCTCACGACTAAGTTTTGGGTTAACCCCAGCAGGAAACTGGTGAGAGTTCAGATTTAAAGTTGTTTCACTACTAGTTTGCATTTTCCGCCCCTTTTACCTTACGTACGTAGTATTGGTAATTCTTACCGTTAATGTCGATACTCTTTTTAAAACCCGTTGCCTTTATGCTAAGTCCTGATTTTTGCGTTTGCATCCGACTCTCCATCCCGCGCTTTGCAGCATTCAAATCGAAGAACGAATACTGAGGCAATACACCAGACAACCGATCATGGAGCAAGGCATATACATCCCCAGTTTCCCTAACGTCCACTTCACTCAGAATCTTGTAGAGGATTTTTGCACGTTCGTTATCCGATACATCTTTGCGGATCTTCTTCGAACTATGTGCAATCTCAACGTCCACCAGCTCAGACTCTTCAATTTTCCCTCTGATCGCCAAGCGCTGCTCCATCTCAAGCTGCAGGTTTTTGAAGAACACAGGGTTAGTAGAGAACATAAGAGGCGTCTGCGCATTAAGCACACGCGCCCCCTCGGCATTACGATGAAAGTCAAACATATCAACCAGCTCTGTATTCTTAGCTAGCGTCTTCTTGGACATATTGCCGCTCTTTAGTTCATCTAATGCTGAGTTAATTTTCGAATGGATATTCTCAAAAGCATTAAACGCCCTCGCATTCTCACGAGATATACGGAGGAACTTCTTAACCTCTAGAGAGATTCGCTCGATGGGTTTATAGCTGTTGCCAAGGTTTAGTGACGAAAGCAGGAGCTCTTCTGCGTACTCGTGCTCCTGTCTATTGATGAATATCTCTCGAACATCACCCAACACAACAAACAGATTACCACCTTCAATCTTCGAGTTCTTATCTAGAAACTCTACGGTAGGCTTAATATGCCTCTCATAGAGCTTACTTGCCTTACGATACATATCACTTTTAGCTTTACCATAGACAACTTTGTCGTGAGTAATACCAGAGGACATTTCAGCAAGCTCCATAGAGATGGTGCCGAACTTAACTTCATTGGTGCGAATAGCTGAGCGTATCTTACGAAGATGATTAAACATTGCATGTCGAAGGTCAGTGTAATACTCCTCATCTACATGGGTAAGCGAAGCCTCACGAAGAGAATCTCTCAGTCTCTTCATCTCCTCCAGCATACCTCGATACTCTACACTAGTGAGCTCCCTAGTGATTCGTACATCGGTATCACGAATCAAAGCAATTAGGTGGTCACTAAAAGTAATGCGCTTATTACCCTCATCTACATCAACGATAAGATTACATTGCTGTAAATTCTTAACGTCGTATACAGCCCTGTAGCGAGCTTGATCATCAGCAGCATGAGTTCTAAGGAAGTCATTCTTGAGGATTTCGAACTTAGTGCGAGAGAAACCCATTTGACGAGCAGAGTCGCCCGCCAAATCAGAGCTCTCCACCAACTCTTGAAGAAGCTGGGGCTTAGCAAAGATATAAGACAAGGTTTCTGAGGTAGACATTTTTTTGTCTACCTGATTTCCTTTTCTAACCCTACTCACTTACTTCTCCCTCTTGGTGATAGAAAACACTGTTTAGCCCTTTTGTATACACCCTAGCAGATTGGAACTCATCTAGAACGCACTCAGACCCAATAGCATCCTGTGTATGCATTGATATGTTATTGGTACAAGCCCCTAACAAGCGGAACCCATCACTCTCTAGGTTACGTAGAACCCAATCGATCTCCGACTCATCGATATGAGCTAGTTCGTCAATAACCAGAGGCGCTCGAATCTCGATGTCTGGGTTGAACTTCTCTTTAAGCATCTTCTGTAAAAGCGTTACGCTGATCAGAGTCCCTGTAGAGTTAGACTGACCTGTAGCGACCCAGTCCTTATCTTTCTTCTTAACCTCAAATGTCACTGACTTGATGATCCTGTTCATAGTCAGTTCCGCTGATTGCCCCTTAGAGAAGAAAGCATTAACAAATGTAGAAAGGCGGTCATAAAACGACTCGCTAATTTCTTCGTCACCATGAAGATCATTCGCTTCAATCTGGGCAATCAAGTCATTAAATCGAGTATCTAGGTTCATGATGATCTTAACTCCCTCTAGATCATTAATAGAGACTTCCTGATACATCTTATTGAACGTTTTTTGGTAATGCTCGATGACCTCTGCGTTACTTTGTAGCTCTTGCATTTTCATCGCAATGATAGACTTATGAGCAGCTTTACTGTCTTTCAAGTTTTCACGACGAGGTTCAATTTGGTCGAACTTCTCCTTAAGCTTCTTGGCAACGTCCACCAGCTGATAAAAGTTAGATGAGACATCAAAACACACCTTGGCATCGTCTTCGATGATAGCTTGAGAAACCAGCTTAACCAGTTTAGTACGCAAGTCCATAACATCATCCAAGTAAGGCTTAGCTTTTGTAGAAACCTTATCTAGAGCCTCTTTATCCACGATTGCGCATGACTTAATTTTGTTGGTGTCTACGTGAGAAAGCATTACTGCAAATATTGGGTCAATTGAAACCTGTTTAATACGCTCCAGAAGCTTAGTGTTTGCATCCGCTTGTGAATTAAGGAGCTTAACTGCCTGATCTTTATCCTTTATAGACGCTTGAAGACTCTTTAGGTGCTCAGCACATTTGTTTTTCTCTTCGAGAGCGTTATCCAACTGAGCTTGAGTTTCCAAGTATTCTTTTTCAATTGACGGGAACTCTTCAAGAAGCGTTTCGTAATTACGCAGCAACTTAATGTCGGCATTACACTTGTTAATGAACTCCCTGTGCTCCTTGATACTTTTCTCGCGCTGTTTAGCGTCACCACGCTTGTATGCTTTGAGTTGATCCAAGTCCACAGTAATATCAGACAGCTCATTTTTTAGAATGTGTTGTTGTTCTTGCAGCTCACTGATAGAGGTCGAAGAGGAAACTACAGGGATAGACACTCCACATAGAGTTAAAGTATCCCCGTTACTCTCAAAGATTGAGGCAAACGCATCCAATGCCTCAATCACACCATCGGCGACATTATTGGTCGTTATAGTGCGAAATGTTGGATTAATGGATGCCAAGACTTGAGCGGTGTGCCCCTCTAGTTGATTCACTAGAATAGATTCAAAGTTATCTATAGCTTGAGTTTTCTCCGCAATCTTCTTGGCTAAAACGGATTGTTGAAGTTCAAGAGCACCAATTCGCTTAGTGAGATCTTCTTCTTTTACGAGAGTCTCAAGTAGCGATTTCTTATGGTCACGATCTTCGGTAATGAATGCGATAATTCCGTCTTCACCCTCAAGCTCCCAATCACCTGCTGAGTATTCTTCATTTAGGATGTAGTCGCCGCGCTCTTTAAGCTCAACTGCCTTCGTGTAAGCTTTTTTCTTTTCAGAGATAACCCCTTTGAGAGAGGCGTGGTGTGTAGTCCATCTATCCTTACTATCCTTACACTTTTTCTTATCAGCATTCTCATCAGCAAGTTGTTTACTCATAGCGGAAATTTTTTCCAATAGAGTTACCTGAGAAGCCTCAATACTTGCCTTGGCAGAAAGAACCTCAACACCAATAGTGTCAGGAGCTGAATCAAGGCGCGAGCATATAGCGGCGACTGCGTTTGCATCACTACGGTATCCCTCTAGTTGATTTAAAAGAGATTCCTCACCGTTAATGGTATCTCTCTCTTGAAGAATATCTTGCAGATCCATATTTAGGTGATCAGAAGAGTCCTTTTTCTTGGACTCAATGATGGAAGCAAAAAGAGCAGCCATACCTTTACTATCTGTCTTAGCCCCTGCTAAGGCATGAAGGATCGTCACCAAGTCCGCGATGGATGTGTCGTCATCAGATTTTAGAGGGAAGATAGAATACTCAGAATCTGAGTCCATTAAGCTATCTGAATACAATAGAGATTTGAGTTCATCAGATTTTGTAACCTGAACAAATTCAATTTCTCGCTCCTTTAGTGAAGCCAAAAGAGATGTGGTAGATAATGAGTCGTTAGCCGCCCCCATCCCGTCTTCTGTCTCTTCCTCTTTATTCCAAAACAGGTCTTCGATCTGCGAGTATGCAGCCTTTACTAGTATGCGACCAAAACGCTTTCCTGTTGATGGGTATAGAATTTGGCAATGAGCCCCATGGTAGTTGTTGTATTCGCCAATTACGAAGCTGCGGCTGGAGCTAGGGAAATAGTGGCTAAAAGACTCTTCTCCCGAGTAGTATCCAGAGTCAGATGACTTACTTTGGAACTTAAACTTCGACTCACACCCAGCAAAGCTTGTTTCGGGAAGCCATAGAAGCTTGAGTGCATTTAGTACACTAGACTTACCTTTGTTTCCTGACGCTTTCAATAGCGTATGTCTATCTAAAGGGATTTCGACGTAACCCTGATCACCAGAGTTAACTAAGATTATTTTTTCGTGCTTATACATATTGTGGTACACACTCCATCATTTCAGTTGGAATTACTTTGGTATCTTCTTGGTGGGAGGGAACAAGGATGTCAACCAATACCTCTTGCTCCATAAAGCGCGAGGTTGCGCGAAACGCTTCTTCTAGCTCTACCAATCCATGCTTACGACATAACATAATTGCTTTGGTGAACAACTTGGGGCTGCATTTGTATGTAAAGCTGCCGTAGATTGACTTTAAATCGGTATAAGTGGAGAACTTTACCTTATCTCCATACAAACCCACCAAACTGTCATAGATAGTAAGACCACCAAGGTCATAATCTAGAACGCAGTAAACATGTTCCGCTTTATCGAAGATCGGCTTGAAGTAAGAATTTGCAACTTCACGACCATTTCCTAGAACTACTAGCAAACTACCCGAATTGATTGAATAAGACTCTATTAGCTCGATTACAAAGGGGCGATTAAAGAACAGCTCTTTATTTTCAATCACCAAAATATCGTCAAAGCGTTGCTTACACTGTATTACCTCGTTGGCACTGCAAACAATTAAAGAGAAGTCGTCACTACCCAACAAATAACAAGGGAGTGACGCATAAGAAACCTTAGCCTGATGACTATCGCCGTAGAGAGATGACACTACTCTCGCCGACGAACCCATCTTCGGTTCATATTCAGATCGTACCTTGTCAGAAACAAACTTGACCAAATAAGTATTGCCATCACTTTTTTCTAGAGTGAAATCAGATTTCTTTTTTTCTGGATGAGGAATTCTAGCCCAAAACGCCAACCAGTTAATCGGAACTCCCGCATCAATCTTATCCAAATATCGCTTGTAGACTGCATCGTTACCCTCGACCATCCAATTTACGGGCTGATAAACCTCATCATTTTCCTCAAGCATTTCTAACTAAACCTTCAATAAAAGAAAAACGCCACTGACTTATTCAGAGCGCTAACTAGCTCCATACTACCTAAAATCTCCAGTGCAATCCATGCGTACAGCTAATTTCACGCAGTAAGAATAAAGACTCACTATTTCGCAGAACTTTTACACCAGTCAGCCCAGCAACAGAATAAATCCCGCCTAGCAATTCTAGCTATATCGTCCAACAACCAGTTCTCGCTTAAAATAAAATATGCAACGCCATTGCTATTAATAGAGCAACATTCTACATTTCATAAAAAATGACAAAGAAGATACTGATCACAGCAATATCTTTAGCGCTACTATCTGGTTGCAACAACTCAAGCGAAGACGGCAATAACATCGGAAAACCAACGCCACCGAATCCATCACCTAACCCATCAGCTTTAAGTCTCGTTGATGCAGTAGCCGTTCCGAATAGCGAACGAATGGAGCTTGCTCTTACTTGGGATCATGAAACATCAGACAGTGGCGTCACTTATGATGTTTGCGTTACAACGCCTAGCAACCCAGAGAATGAATGCAACTCCATAGCGACATTCACCGACGTCGAGACTGGGAACGTATTTATCCCTACCTTCGAACACCTCAATGAAGGAGCCGTCTACGTCCAAGCAACGCTCGACAATGCTTCTATTGCTAGTAACGAAATTGAACTCAACTCAATTGAGCATGAAAACATTTTCTTCACCCAGACCGCTCAATACACAACCCAACAAACAGAAGTGTTGACGGCGCTGAAGCAGCATAGCGGATACTACTCGCGATATATCGGCAATGACATTGTAATCAGAAGGGCGGATGACACAGGTGAAATCAAATTCCAATTTGATCAATTCATCCCGAGCGAACTGAATCATTTAAACCAAAGTGCATTAATAACATGGAGTGATCTTGCAAGCGGTGGAGCTATATTTGGTATGCAAGACAACATTATCATTGTTAACTGGATGGATGACGCGGGGAATCAGCCCACTGCATTCAAAGGCATTAGCATACTTGAATTCGACGATGTGAATGGGACGCTAACCTCGCTAGGTTACATTTCTGAACAACAACTAGGCTTCAATGCTAACGAACAACGTGACATTCAAGGTGTCTCGCCTTTCCTAACCAAAGACTTCATCATAATTAATGGAGAAACCGATAGTGGGGAAACGACCAATCACGCCCTGTCGTGGGACGATAGCCAAGGTAAATACTCTGTGAATGATAATGTACTCTCGAACTTTGATCCTGCCTACTGGATGATCTCAAGCGCAACCAAAGTGAACGGCACAGGTTTTGTCAGCGTTATAAGCCCTGAACTAGGTCCCGTCTATCAGTCTAGCTCGGCTAAAATATGGGTATTCCCAGAGGACAATTCAGCAGAGTACGAAATTAAAGTTCCATCGCTAGAACTTGACTTTGATGCAGTACCAGTAATCCGATTCATTAACAATGAGGACGGCGACAAAATCAAAGCCACCTTTGATTACTATTACGCGAGCCTAAGTGGGAGTCATGATCCAGACCTAATTACAAGCGCACCCACCTATGCTGAATTGGACTACGCAAATCTTATCTCAGGAACCGTGACTGCCGAATACAAATACACGCAAGTCCCAGAGGTTATTCGCACAGCATTCAAGCAAAACTCTACATTTCACTGGTACAATTGGAATGAAGATAATTTGAGTTACTTGACAGGAGTGTTCAATACTAGAATTGGAGCAGAGAGGACGTCCATACTTACTCAGCTTTCGAACTCTCCATATAAACTGGAATTCCAAGATATTATTCCAATATAGAAAACATGAAGATGAGCAAAAGGAACGAATTTCGTTCCTTTTTTTGTCCTACCTAACCCTTGGTGGTCGGGGTGATTTTCAACGATAGAATCTCAAAGCCTTTACTATCAATTTTCAAAGATACTGACACAGTATGTTCAACGCCCTTAAAGTTAAAAAGAAAACTGCCAAGTAACCCTTCTTTATTGTTAGGGCACAATTCCTCAACAATACCTATTTCAGCAAGAAGAATCCCCCTCATTGTGGAATAGACATCGAACGACGCGATTCCCAAACTGGTCACGCGCTTTCTCTTTTTGTAAAGACCAATACCAACCCAGACTGGATTCGGACGGAATTTGATCATATCACCACCTTGAGACAAGGCTTTAGATATGAAGTTGTAAGGGTGGAAGGTAAATGGGAAAGGTCTGTTCTCTGGTTCTTTTACTTTGCGTCTATTATGAAACAATATCGGCTCCTGAATTTTTGTAACTTGGCTTCCAAGATAATCCGAACAAAAGTGTACACGTAAATTAAACAGCGGCAAACTAGTCTTGCGAAACCAAAAGCCGTCAGTTAAGCTCTACGCCCTGTATTCACACCCTCCGCCAATGCTGGTGGAAGTAACAACTGCAGAGGCAATGATGGCACTGTTAGGAATCAAACTCATCTCCCCACGCCCCGCTCTTACACTAAAGCTATTTTTGGGGTCGCTAGCTGCGTGCCTTGTTGCCGAGGAGTACGACATGCTGGAGACTATGGTCGAACTGTGTATCGCTTTCAGCGTTGGTGTTCTTTGCGCAGACTCTGGCATAAGCATAAGCAAACATGGATCAAGAGCAATCCTCCTCTTAACGATAATAGGTCTATTAACTTTCTTTTTTGTGGCTTGGCTGTTAGCTTAATTACCACGCAACTAAAAAAGAGCACCAATTTGTGCTCTTTTATGTTGAGATTAAAGTGTCTAGTAAGACAACTTAACAGCTCTGTTATCTTGTGCTTTCGCCTTCTCATGAGCAGAGTTAATCCTTTCGACTGCATCCCTAGTGTCGAACTCTTTAATAACCCCTGTAAGCTTCACCTGATCTTCGTTAAAAAATATGTAACTGTCGCCGCCGCCTTCATGCATGTTATCGTAAACAATAGCGTCGCAACCTGCATAGTGTTTTAGGAACTCACTCATAACACGAGTTGCATCTTCATCGCGACCTTCGGCAAGCATAAACAAATCCTCTCCATGGAACTCTTCTGAAAAGGCTCCAATTTCAGGTATTTCAAACTCTTGTTCTAGAAGGCTATCAAGCTCTTCATCCGTAAAATCGATATCGATTGGTGCATTGAAACCAAGAGTTCCACTTTCTTTCATCTCTACCAGATCAGCGATCTGATTTAAGACTGCGGTAGCCGACCAATTCATCCCACCGCTCGCTTTCCCCTCAGCATCAATTATGTACTCGGGTAACCTTAAAGCCTTTTGATAATTAACCTCAACCTCGTGAACATACGCCACATCACCGACATCCCTGCCCTGATTGACCATTACCTCGACCTTCTTTAAATCAGCTCTATTCTGCGCAGCTTCTTCGCTACCAACATGAACACCAAACCTTCCGTACCCCACTTCAAGTGAATCAATCTTCTCGTAGCTAGAATGGTAAAGGATTTCAGTAGTTCTGACTGACCTATTTAGCTTGTTTGCAAATTCCACGTTTCTTTATTTTAAAAATACAAAACTTTGAGCAAGAAAAACAGCGACCATGCGGTCGCTGTTGTTTCGCTGTAAAAATCTTGGGAAGTAAGAACGAATAGTTTATTTAGATAAAACTCGAACTCAACTGGAAAACCCTCGCCGGTTTACCTTCGATGAACTTCGGCAACCCTTGCATCTTCGCAGTTGCCAACACTATTCCCTTAACCTCATCGTGCTCACAATAACGTTTACACTGGGCATGAACCCGAGATTTACTCCAATCTTTCGCAGCTTTAACCTCTATGGCGACACCCGTATCTGGCAAGAAGAAATCAACAATATCTGAATCCCCAAATCGCTTCTCTCTCTCATAACGAACGCCATTTTTCTTCAAGACATTTTCTATATCATCTTGCGAAGCTCTTTCATCGGTGAGCGAATATTTACCTTTCATCAAGACATCTGTGGCATCGTAAAGATTAATCTCAGCCTTACTCATTCTATTTTCTCGGCGTTCGCGCTCTATCTGCTCTTCGGAAACCCCATTCTTCGCGAGGTACTGCAAAGCTAGCTTTCGTATCCTATTTGCGTCAACTTGCTTAATGGTCTCTTTATCGCGAGAGTAAGGGTTCATAATACCTTGGCTCTGCTCACGCTTAATACCGATAACATCCAGCATCAATGGGTCAGAACCAAAGTCCGTAGCAGCATAAAACACAAAGACCTCATTTTTCTGACCGTCACGATCTAGACGACCAATGCACTGCCGATGAAGCTCACTAGACCAACCAAACTCACCAAAAACAACTGTCGAACAAACATGCTGCAGACCATCGACACCAGCACCTGACCCTAAACTCATGATCAGAACTTTGCTTTTCCCGTCTATGAAGTCTTGCTTATTCTTTTCTTTTTTCGTCGGCGATTCCGTACCTGTAAAGAGAATTGGATTGAAGTCAGCTAGCTCCTTCATCCATATATCGTAGACCTCTCGGTGCCAACCATATAAAAGCACTGTTTCGCCAGAATTCACAAACATGCGCACATACGCAGCCACATTTGCTGCTTTTGCCACTCCAGTCATTTGGCGCATACGCAAATCAAACTCACGGCTAGCCATGCCCGACTCATTGGCGCTCCCAGCCAAAGCCCGCATCGCCAAGTCTTTGGTCAATTGCTCGAAATCAGCCACGACCCTCTTACTGTGATCCATCCACTCAATATGCGGCGCAATCTGCTTCGCTTCCTGACCAACGTCCGCCTTGGTTCTTCTTATAACCATGCCTTGGTCAATTAAGTAGGCACCCAGAGCATCTGGATCATCAACAATACCCTTATCAGCACCACCAGCAGCACACCACTCTCTAGAGAATTCATCACGACTACCTAGAATCCCTCTACGTAGCATATTAGCCACATTGAACGACTCAATCCCGTAGTTGTAAACCAGACTAGCAGTGAGACCAACCTTGTACTCAACACACTCACATATCGCATGAGCTGCCTTTCCTTTAGCTGAGTCCATCCCAGTTCTTAGCTGTTGAATTTCATCAAAGACAATAGCTTTTACCCATCCCTCAGTCAGTATGTCCACCCACGGAGATAGTTGGTTGTATTTGAAAATATAGATGTCCGCCTTTGGAAGCGTATAAGGCTTGGTTCCCTGAACTTTATGAACAGTCGCATTCATAAACTCTTTCGCTTTTTTATACCACTGCTCCTGCAATTGAGGCTCTACGACAAACACGGTCGGAGTAGCATTAGGTATTGTTGTAATACCTAAGCCTTCAATAGTCTTACCTAAGCCTATTTCATCTAGAATCAATGCTGACTTGGAATGTTCCGCAAAATCAACAGCGACCTTTTGGTACTCCCTAAGCCCGTAACCTTCATTAAAGCCAACCCTTTCCTTAGGAATGTAATCTGGCGACGTGATTGCCTCTGACGCAGCTCTATTCCCTTCATACCAGCGATTTTGCTTGTTTAGAAAGCGTTTATCAGACGCTGATATTTCGAATCTGTATCGATGCATCATCCACACGATATCAGCTGCCATAGCGGGCGTCTCATTCAGATAAAACGGCTGCTTCGCGTACTCACTCAACTTCGGAAATAGTCGTTTTAGCCATATACAAACGTGGGGCTTCACATCACTGAAAACCCACTTTGAGCCTTCACGACTAAGCCTTCCGTCGAATTCTTTATTTTTCATTTTTTACGCTTTATTTGGTCTTATGGTAATAGTTTCGTTTCTACAGCAAACCACGTCAACGATTTCGCACATTACCCCTATAGAATCGCTCACTTTGTTTCTGATGACGATGCCGGCGGGAGCTAACGAAGAAACTACCTGATCGGCACTCTAAAAAAAGGGGTCACCGATTGGCGACCCCTAAAATTACAATTGAGCTAAAATGCGGTCAGCAACAACTTGCCTCATCATTCTGTGCTCTTTCTTACAGGTATTAAGCTGGAATGAATCTAAAAGCCCATCGTCTGCCTTAACTGCATCACCAACCTCCGAACGGATACGCCCTAACACATCGCCCTGATATCTTACAGATAGAGGAATCCTCGACAGCATATAAACCATCATAGAAGTAAGTGACACATTATCCCTACCTGCATTGTTGCTAGGCCAAGCATCCTCACGAATATTTCTACCTAACTCAAAGCTTGCCTTGAGCAATTTAGAAAACTCTTGAACATTTGGCTCACTAAATACTTCCTTCCACGACTCGTCCTTGAAAACTGAGGCAACCTCTGTTTTTTTGCTCTTACCCACAGTCGAAACCAATGATTCGCGTGTGTAAATAGAATGCGTTAAAACAGATACATCAATACGCTTATGCTTATTAGAAGACTCACTAACAACACCCTCATTGATCAAGTCCCTTGAGACAAGCTTAGCAAAGTTTGTTATTGACCCCTCGTGCATACCAAGAACAAGCTCTTCAAATTTCAGCTTGGCACCACCAGTATTTAGTCGGTTAAATATCTCGTACTTCGACTCTTCATCATCGGAACGAATCTTATAAACATGCAGCGCGTAGTTGTTAATTTCTCGCTGAACTTTCGTTGGCAGGTCTTTGAAGTAAAAACCATTGTACTGAGAATAAACCTCCATCCCCTTCAACTTATACTCGTTGTTCACGAACTTGTAGATTGAAAGAAATCGTTGTTTACCGTCGATCAACTCAGACGCCAAGTCCGCTTCGAAACAATAGAATATTGGGATAGGAAGCCCCATCATAATGCTTTCAATAAGCCTAGATGAATGCTTTTGCTTCCACACAAAGCCACGTTGACAGTCGACATCTACCACCAACTCATTCTTTTGGTAGCTATGAATCATCGACGAGACTCTTTCATCCCAAGACGTTACGTCTATATCGAATAAACTAAGTTCTTTATTGGCATTCGACATGCGAAACCCCTTTTTTTCTGTTACAGATAGCGTGCGAAAGTTGAGCGTTTGACTCAATGGTTAATCCACCCTTTGCCCAAGGAATGACATGGTCAATTTCTACGTCTTCAAAATTAAGGATCTTACTACTACATAGTCCGCAACGTTTATCTGGCGACTCATCGTACATTTTTTTAGCCAAATCTCTAGAGAACGCACGCTTGGGATCAAGCTTAACCCCGTCGACCTTAACTGTATCCAAGTAGTCAAAGACACACGTTGCCTTAATCTTTGCCCCCGGCTTAATAAAGTCCGAATCGTTCTTAGCTTTTGCAAACGCGTCTCGAATCCTGTCAGACATGCCTTCCTTGAAAACGAGGTCTTTATTTTCAGATAGCCAACGACTAGCTACCATCAATGAACGTAGATCCATACTGGTCTTTGAAACACAGAATGCGCCGTTACCGAACACTGACACCAACTTCCTCAACGTATCGCTCAGCAATTGCTTCATCACTCTGATTTCGCTCTCAGAGGCATCTCTATGAGCAATCATAAAACGATCCAAGTCTGTTTTAGTCACCACTAGTTTTCGTTCAGGCGAGTTGATGGTTACAAGAATACCCAATAAAACTTCCTGACGAACCATCCTCGCGTTGAAGCTGGACGTAGACAAGAACACCTTATCCATCAACGGTTCTTCTGAGAAATTGTTCAAGAAGTCATTAAGAGAGCCACGACTCACGCAATTGCGAATTTCTTGCGCATTCAATGGTACAGAGCCCGTATTAATTCGTTCGAACAGGATGTATTTCATTTCCTGATCCAATGACTGCTCCATCTGAATTGTCCTAACGCTCGTTTGTAGGAGCTTTGTTGCCAATTCTGGAGAAAGATCTTTAAATGTCTTTTTGTTTAGCTCTGCGTATTGCGAATGTAACTTGAACTTTTGATTGGTTCCCCAAGGGCAGACTCCTGCTATGAAGTTGAGCAACGTAGTAAGCCGCTGCTTACCATCAATCACCTCACGAGAGACTTTGCAGTCCGAGAAGCCACAAACATGCATATATATCGCGGGTAGCGGTATGGACATCAGCACACTTTCTATCAGGCGAGATGCTTGCGTGCGATCCCAAACATAATTTCGCTGAAAGTTCGGCGATAGGTTAAGACTACCATCCCTGTATGAAGCTAGGAGATTATCCAGCGACTCGTCTTTTTTTTGAAAACTCATAGTCATTCCAAATACACAAAACTAGCCAGTGCAAAAACTGGCACAAACATTCTTTATTTTTACTGCCCTCATTGTTAATTGAAGATCTTGCCGACATCAAGTCTCAGTCGTGATTTGGTGCGATTCACGGTTATTACAGTGTTTTTGTGTTTCAAAGTTGCGACCAAATAGTTATCCGATCGATTGAGTACAGAATGTTTACTTTGCGACAGAGCTTGAGAGTGCGCTCCGAACAAAAAACAACCTAAACGGCACTCTAAAAAGAAGGGTAACTATTTGCCTGTAGCTTCAAAGGTGCCAAAGCAATGAATTATGTTTTCGTCGTGTGAGTTTCTCGCTAGATAGTAGCATTGCTCGTCGCCAAGATGCCTTAGGTCTTTCGATGTGAGCATAAAGCCCATTTTAATGTGACCAGTAGAAGCTTGATCCATCCTCGCCCTACAGAAGAGGTCGCAAGCGTCAATTTCTTCTATTGAATCATCCATCCTAAAAAACAGGTAGTGACCAAAAGAGTTTACGACGCCTCGCATCCCCCTCGTGTCATTGCATGAAATAACGATACCGATTCCACGCCCTCGCAACCAACAGAGAACCTCCTCCAGCTCAGAACCCTTAGCGATGTACCCATAAAGGTTCTCTTCGATTACTACTACCAAATCCCCGTTTTTACGACGACTTCTATGACTTGTAATATTCGAGGCCGCTAACTCTCTCAGCGTCCTTATTAGGTTAGCTTGGTATGCGCTTGAATTCTCTTTGCTAGCAACCTCGCTTCGCTCAGAATGCAAAATCGAAACTCTTGTCCCTCTGTCAAATATCTGCGGGTCAAAATCTTCCGACAGAAGCGCCTCATGGACTTCGTAATCATTGACCTTGAGTGTACCAATGAATTTATCTTCCGCCTTTCCCTCGGGACACCCCTCGGTACTCTGCGCCAATTGGGAGTCTGTTATGTAGAGAGTCCGAACCCCGCTATTCACCAATCCACGAACATAAAAAGGAGCAAACAGCTTTCTGTGCGAGTCACACCAACTGTCCCCCATGGCGATTAGCCCGCGCTCGTACATCCTCAACGGCAACTTCCAATTAACCAGCTTCTGTGGGAATAGAAAAGGGAGTATAGGGCGAGACACGCCACACGTTCCAAAATCCAAAGTTTCGATATCTCGGCTGTTTATATATTTTTGGTAATTTCTATTCATGCTTTCGATTTTACATAAGCTTAATAACTCACTGCTTAGCTATCAATCTTCCATCAAGAAAAAACTCACAAGAACTCGTAAGAGTTTGTATTAATTGCAACAACACGGGAGTACAATAGTGGATATTTCTACACACTGACTGAGAGAGACACAATGACCAAAATACCTGTATCAGCGTGCGTGCGCTCTGGAATGTGCTGTAAAAAAACACCATGCGGTTTTGGAGAGTGGAATGATGACAAAACGCAATGCGCTTCACTAGGCATTGATGACGATGGTTTGCATTACTGCGAGAAATTTGAGGAGATCTCAAAAGACCCAACATCTGTCATATCACCTGCTTTCGGTGCTGGATGCTGCATGAGCCTTGGCAATACAAGAAGATCAGAGATCATCAACACACACTTCAATGGAACCCCACCCATAGTCTGGACAGAATTCTAGCACTTACTTCGTTAATCCTTCTTAACATAGTAGTGCAACTCAAGCCTCTTGGTTAAGTTTTATTAACATAGAAAAGCATTGCTATAAAGTGCCAATCATCTACATTTAACGTTTACAATCATTAACGTAAATCAATTTATATGCTACAATGTTATCAAATGATAACTATGAGCAAGTAGCATGAAATACTCAGAAATGACAGGAAGTTCTCTCGCCAAAGTGATCGGCGACAGAATCAAAAGACACCGACTTAATGAGAATGTCGCTCTAGAGGATATTGCGGAGATTGTTGGCATCTCTCGACAAACACTCTCAAAAGCCGAGAACGGCAAAGGATCACTAGAGACCGTAATGTCCATATTGATCGCCCTAGACATGACAGACCACCTAGATGCGTTCCTACCTCCGCCACCTATATCACCAATACAACTTGCCAAGATGCAAGGTAAAGAGCGACTTAAAGCCTCAAAACCAAGATCGAATAGCGCGAAAAACAACAATTCTGATGAGGATGAAATGGAATGGTAAATCAATTTATCGAAGTCCACTACAACGACACAATGGTGGGAGCTGCAAGCTATAACACCGAAACAAAACAAAGTGCATTCGAATACGAGAGGTCATTCATCGACTCTGGGATTGAGCTTTCACCACTCATGATGCCTTTAAGTAAAAAGATATACACGTTCCCAAACATTGACCCTGCAACCTTCAAGGGGCTATCAGGTCTTCTCGCCGACTCCTTACCTGACGACTTTGGTAACAGTGTATTAAACGCATGGGTAGCTCGTAACGGTCGCCAACCTAGTAGCATTACACCCTTAGAGAGACTTCAATACACTGGAAAGCGCGGCATGGGAGCTCTCACATACTCACCACCAAAACACGCCTCTGGATTTGATAAATCTAAGGAAATTGAAATCGGCTCATTGGTATCTGTCGCTCAAGATATATTGAACGAAAGACAAGACTTCGATGTGGAACTTAATCCGAAAGGCAACGAAGACAAAGAGGCTATGCTCGCGCTAATGTCTGTCGGTATGAGTGCTGGTGGCGCACGACCTAAAGCCGTCTTAGCCTTCAATGAAAATTTTAGTCAGGTTCGTTCTGGACAAGTTGAAATCCCCGAAGGTTTTTCACACTACCTGATGAAGTTTGATGGCGTGAGCGAGCACAACAAAAACCAAGAGACGTTCGGTGACCCTATGGGCTTCGGCGCTATGGAGTACACCTATTACCTTATGGCTAATGGATTGTGTGGAATCGATATGATGCACACACTATTACTCAATGAAGGTGATCGACGTCATTTCGTAACCAAGCGATTTGATAGAGATGGGAATAGAAAAATACACACCCAAACCTTAAACGCAATGGCACACGTAAGCTATAAAAAAGCTGGTGAGTATTCATACGAAGAACTTTTCGGAGTAGCCCGTAAATTGAAACTAAAGGCTGCTGATGCTGAGCAACTATTCAAGAGAATGGTATTCAACATTGTCTCTAGAAACCACGATGATCACTCTAAAAACTTCGGGTTCACGATGAGCGATCAAGGAAAGTGGTCACTCGCCCCTGCCTACGATATCGCTTACTCATACAAACCAGACAGCCCGTGGGTTGCCCAACACTGGATGACACTGAATGGGAAGCGAGACAACTTCACCCGCGATGACTTCTATGGGCTCAGACAATTAAGCCCAATGTTCACTAAAACGATGATCGATAACACAATTGATGAAACCGTTGAACACGTATCCAAATGGAGACAGTTAGCCACCGAACAAGATGTGCCCAAATCATTAATCGACGAAGTAGAGAAAAATCTACGATTGGGTTTATAGAACCAAAAAGAGGGGGTATCAGCCCCTCTTTCAATTAATTCACAGCAAACAAAACATCAAACTACGTTTTCTCGCCATCAAAAAACTCTGAAAAATCCCCAAGGTCACGAATGACATAATTACTTCTCAGGCTAGATAAGGAAACGTCAACATTCCCCATTTCCTCCCCCATCAACTCAAAGTGGGTCGTGTAGAAAACGCGCTCTCCACAACCACCACACACCAGTTCATGCTCATTGACGATTAAATCCCGATACCAATAGCTATCTTGAGGCTCATCTTTGATGTAATAAACCACCTTATTACTGTGACCACATTGAGCTCGGGGACAATCTACGAAGCGAGTATGGCTCAAGTGAATGTATCGCCAACTGAATACCTTGAGCTTAATCAGGTAGAACACTAAATCAAGCACACTAAATGCGATCACCCCCACCAATAGAAGTGCAAACCAGCCAAGGGCGGCACCAAAATTTACAGAAAGCGACTGAATAAATTCCATAATCTCCCGTTTACTCTCAGCGTAGTTATTCGAGCCCTATTTCGCAACGAACAGATGAAAACTAATTGCCACTCCCACGTTCTAAAGCTATCCAAGCATTTCGAAGGGGGAATTCTATTGAATTTAGTTGATTGGGTTAATATTTGCTTGCGTGGAAAAAAAAGACAGGTAGCCTAACTAACACAACCCAATAGAACTAAAAACCATGAACACAAACGAAAAGTTGATCAACCTTGTTTTACACCACACGGGGCTCAGCCAAGATGCTCTCGCAAAAGAACTAAATGCGCCACCAGCGCTCATAGCTCAATGGATGCAAGGTAACGACATCAGTGAAGCACATTCCAATAAAATGATCTCTCTTCTTAACCTCGGCCATCAACCCATTGATTCTGATGCCATAAAAACGATGTTTGCCATGGGTGGTGTAGACAATTATTATCAATGGCATTCGTATGTTCAGTCGTTTTACGATCGCAACCGAGATCGCCTCGACCTTGACTTCCCTTTAGTAATAGATCATCAATTTCAAGATAACGACCCTTCGCACATGGAGGAGACCCTTGAGCTCCTCGTAAAGTCTGGGATGGAGTTTCCCAACGTGTTCCCAAATGAATTGATAGCCCTAATTAACCACAAAGAACTTAGTGAAGATCAACTAGGCGAATTAGAGGAAACACTAGAAAACAGTGAAGACGGAATCACCTATGAACTAACGAACGCGCTTCATAGCATAATGAAGAGTCTAATAGTTCGCTTTACCTACCTTAACATGTGTCAATCCATCATGACTGATGATCAATCAGAACTTTCTATTGAGGTTATGAGTCCAATTGATTGTTATCTAGTTGACTACGCTATATGCATTGCGCTCAAGGAAACCCCTTATGGGCTTGAACTTGATCTACAGGGGGAAACCAATCGGGCGAGGGAAATGCTTGAAAGCTATATTCTCGATGCGAACGCTCATCTCATTACGAACAACATCCCAATCGTCGATCACCTTGGAAACCTAATCACCGACAGTGCAGATGAACTGGACTGCAAAATAGAGGCGCATCAACTGGGATTTCGAGAGCCAATTGGCGTCCTACTGGATAAAAACAGAAATATTCATGACTTAGTACAAGAAAGCCATCGCCAAACGAGAATGCTCGAAGCTATTTGTGCTCATCTAGAGATTGAGACCTAACCAGCACCTAAATTTGTTTGTATAAAAAGGGAGTGTTTAGTTGCTCCCCTTGTTTTGATTAAAAAAAAGAACCCAAACTCATGCGAATTACGAGTTTGAGTCTAGGAGATATGATGAAGTACCACCCCCTAACAATGCCGTGTGAGTCGTTCTCAACGAAGAAAAAATGCGTACCTCAAACACAGAGTCACCTTAATGAATCAATCCTATCTACCATTAACACTGGGCTAACCTTCATGTGGGCAAACGGCAGACATGGAGATCAAAATTCAGTAAACAAAACGGACAAAAAACTCACCAGTAGCATTTCCCGACTTGTGAGAGAGTTTTATTGGAATAAGGACGGACGACAAATCCACTTCCTAGAAAACATGTGGTTAGTCGAAGCCATTCTTAACTCCAAGTTTGACATCACAGGAGATGGGGATTTTCAAAATATGCCAGACAACTACTGCATAATGCCCCCTAAAGGGTTCTACGTTGACGACGAATTAGAAGTCCATTCTATTTTAGTATCTCACGGCGAATCATACGATCATGAACGACGAGCTATCATACCTCACCTAAGTGAATGGCAGCGGCAAGGTGGGGATAGTGAAATTGATTGGGGCGAAGCAGAAAAAATCGAAGCCAAACTCCAGAAGGAAAATAATGAATACGACCCCGTTTTAGACGTATGTATCCACGGCAAATACAAAAACGAAACCACATTTATTGACCGAAAAATTCGAAAGCGCGACATTAACAAAGTCCTACAAGAAAACGAAAACATAGAAGACCGCGTCCTCGCTACCATTTTTAGGCTAGTAATTGGGTTATCCGTGTACATTAATGCTGGAGGGACAATTAAAGATGGACTCCCTAACACAAAGGCAACTTCATTCGGAGCAATCAAGTCGACAAAGCGACTTATGTCTATCCCCAAAAAATTTACGACGGTATGCTTGCCATTCTCACCAAAGCAAACGCCAAAAGGACATATAAGAGGCTTTCACTTCAGAAACCTAAGAGCTGAGCGTTACTATGGTGGGGAATTCGCCAACTGGAAGCGAGGTACAAGATGGGCATTCGTTAGTCCATACTGGGTGGGAAAAAAAATTGATGCAAAGACCGTTTAGCACCAATAATCCATCAGCAAAGAGGTAAAAATAATGCTCACAGAAAAAGAGAAAACACGCTACTCAAACGCGCTAAAGGGCTTAAAAGCCCAAGCAAATGCAGTGACCAATGCGCTACCAAATAACCCTGACAAAAATGAACTCGGAAACGCTCACGAGCTAATGTCTCAACACGACTTCGAATGCAAAGTAATTTACAAGCTTGTTATGATGAAAGGCGTCCCCGTACCTGAACTTAGTGAGGAAGTGCTTTTTGAGTGGCTGTGTGAACCCGTAAAGGCGATTTAAGGCAATGTCAGAGTATCTGTTTGTTGCCATGTTTATCGGCGTGGTAGGCGGAGGAATCGCCTCCATAATGATGGTTAACTCCGCTTGGAAAAAGTGGGACACTCTCCAACTTAGCGCTAGATCAAGAGTAAGACAAATAAAGAACTAGCTACAAAAATGACGAGCAAGGTGACCCGCCTACTGGTCGCCTTGCTGTTAACTTAAACGTCCACCAGCTTGCCCCACTTACTGATCTTAGAAGCCAAGACTAGTCAATGAATCCGCTATTACTTGCTTGAGCTCATCAGATCGCAACGTTCTGACCCGAAGTAAGGCACTGTCGCTACTAAAGAAGTGACTTGGCGCAAACTCCTCGCAGCTCATAAGGGTAAGACTCGTCTTATCTAGATCTACCCAACCGTCTTGATTATTCAGCGCTCCCAGATAATAGGTTCCGTTTTCTAGAATTGGGTGACCATACCTTACATTTCGCTCACTAATATCAGTCAAGTCGTTATCTACAGCGGTAAAGTAGCGACCGTCTCCAGCAACGAGAATATTGGCATAGCATTGAATGGCAACGTGATTCACGGTTGTGTACTGACACGATATCCGCAAAGCTAAAAAATCACTTGATACCCCAAACAAACAAATTTCTAAACCTGAGTCCAAACTATCTTCGATACGGATGGGCATTTTCATGTGCGAGCCTTTACCCCCCTTTAAAAAATCGCTAAGCCCTTGGATGACATTAAGATTAGAAATTGAGCCAAGATAGTGCTCAGGAATGAGCTGTGAGTGAAAATCCCCTAGCGAAGCTAACCCATAAACCTCAACTGTCTTGCGCAACGAACGCAAAAAGCAATCACTCAGTTCGTCAATGGTAACCTTCAAAACACAACTGCTTGCGAATGAACCATTTCTTCGAGAGAACTCTAAACCATTGGACTCTACGTCGCGACCTAGCAACCACTGACCATTACGAAAAATTAGATCGATATGTGGCGAGCCAACATACCTTAGTTTTTGATTGTTCGAGTCTGCATAACACAAGGTGAACCCCACCCTGAACTCTTTGCGATTTGACGTTTGGATAAAAGGGATTACATCGTAAGTAGAAAGCCTTACCGGCTGCAGGAAGTGATTTAAATGATAATAATACCGAAGAGCCTCTGACAGCTCTTGTGATTCAATCGTGGAATACATTCGTTACCCCCATAATAGCGTTACGAGGGATGGTATATTACAGGGAAAATAGTGGCAATGAATCTGCGCAATTCACCGCCACTTACGATTAAATTCAATTAGTTTAGAAGATTAAAGGTATCAGCCTCCCAATGCGAAAACTCCCTTAGAGAAAGAAGTTGTGATTTCACAGAGTTCTGAACTTTCAATATCCTAGCATCGTGACCAGTGTAACGGAGGGCATTATCAAAGTTACAAATACCATTCGATGCCAATAGCTCTATTGAAGCGTCGCCGACTCCATAAGCACACTCAATAGGAGTCCTCAATACATAGTTACCAACCAAAGGAAGCATCTTATTACTCAGAGCCGAAGCATCTACTTTTGCGGATTGACCCGTGTTGGACTTTTGAGGATTCCAATCGTCTAAAGTTAGCCACCCCAACCTAACCATTGTCAGGCAATCTCTAATGTAATTAACTGTTATATAGTAGCCATCTCGACTCTTTCCCCTAGAAGAAGTTGATGCCATGCAGTATGACCGATTCCCATAGATCGAATACCCCCTTTGACCCGATAGTTTTAACTCTGTACTAAAATGCTCATCGACTAGGTTTACAAAGTCCTTCTGGTGCTTCGCACCTTCATCGGACCATACTTTTGGGTATCGCTCAGACAAGTTCCTACCAAGTATCCTCTCGAATAGCGAACCGATGACTTGAGACGGTAATTTAGCCTCCATTAGACTTAGACTCCCAAAGGATGCGTTCCACATCTGATCCCAACTTTCCTCTATATGGTTAAGCAGAACTGTTGGGGGAATCGGGTATTCCGAAACACGTATTCTTGCATTCTCTCTCTCCTTCTCATTGATGCAATTGGAAAAAATATAATTGTTTGTCACTTTTGTTTAAAAAGTTAACGAATCAATTTTTAACTATCAACACCACCTCAAAAAAAAGTCTCAATTAGTCTTGTCAGGCTAAAAAATGTACATTTAAATAAAATGCCCTGTATAGCTTGCGATAATAGAAACGATGGAATCTGTATGCAGATTTGCTTACCACGCAAAGAGCAGATGGTGTTTGAGCTTATGAATTTGGACACTCCGCCGTTCGATGACGCGAGCAAAGTCGAAGATATAGTCATTGGTGATTTGTACTTGAAGTTAGTCCGCGAAGTACAAGCAGCCCAAATTATCGAGAAGAATAAAAGGGATGCACAGAACCCCTTCGTAACTGCAGTAAAGAAGCAGTCCATGACAAATGCAAAGTTCTGTTTTCACTACAAAGAAACAACTAATGCGGGAGCCTCCCGTAGCTTTAACTGTTGCATCTATCTAAAGGACAATCAAACAGATACAAACTATTTTCTAGGTGGCATTCAGTTGGTGGTTGGTGACAAGGGTGAGCTTGTCATGGAGTCAGCGTTGATGAGGGATAGTGCAGCAGAAGTCTGCGTAAATGCAGCGCTAATGTTCTCTGGACTCGCCAAAACCAAACTTAGAGTCACACAAGATGTCGCCAACAACTTACTGATAAGCAATAAGCTCCAGCAATGCCTTAACTCTAAACTGTACGTAGCGGAACCGAGTGCTAATGGAAGCAATGATGTGTCGAGCACGCTGTTTACCGCGGTCCCATCAAAAGAGTTTTTTAAAAGTGTCAGCAAAGATCCTCATGCTGCTATCGATATACAAAATATCTACACAACGGCATTAAAAGAAAATTGGGACTCCGCGACATTGGAGGACAAACTTCCATTCAACTCAGCGTTGCCAAAAAAGACACTAGCGATCGTAGAGCCCTTCGAAATGAAGCAAAAAGCTGAGCCCACCTTATCTTAGCGACCTAAACCGTGCTTTCTCGCGTATTCGTGTCTTTCATGTGTATCACGAATCTTCTTTTTAGTTTCCGCTGAGAGCGAACTAAAGTACCTGTTTGACTCCAGCCACTCCAAATACTCGACGCTCTTGTAAACCTTATTGCGCTCGGGCGGAGTAATTGAAAACGTGGCAATCCCCTGACCAATACTAGCCAGACCATTCGATATACTCTCCAACCCTAAGAGCAGTGTCTGTTTTATTTTCATAAAAAACGATACCTGATTTCCTAATTTTTTTGATTATACAATTCAACAAAAACCCTTGCCAAGAGCAAACGACGTACTTACCATGTACGTACAAAATAAGACACATGTACGCACAAGGGCACCCAATGAAAAGAACACTGAGTCAAAATGGCAATTCCGTAACACTTAGCATCCCACCAGCCATCCTCGAAGAGCTTGGGTGGAAAAAGGGGGATGAAGTGCAGCTATTAGCACTTAACGGTCAACTAATCATCGACGCACCCAATTCCAAGAATCTTTCTACGGACGACTCTGACGAAGGGCTTCAAACGATTAAAGCAAACCTTAGTAGCACAGATCTGAAAAACGCAGAGGAGCTATACAACAGACTTGACGTACAAAACAAAGCAGAGGTTATCGGAACATCCCTATCCATTGCAAACGACATCACACGCAGCATTGAGAACGGCGAGACGCTTTTAGTAGAAAACGAGATCGATGGCAAAATGACTCATATACGATATGTAGGATTGAAGCTCCGCTCAAAGTAAGATCGTTGCCTCTACGCATAATCAAAGCAGCACTAACACTGAGTCGAGCTTTTACGTAGTAATTGGTTATAGACGATAGCCAATGACCCATGCCATTAAAAAACGGGGCACCTGCCCCGCATTTGTTCCTACTAAACCATTAGTTGTAAATGTATACCGCCCCTGCATCACTTTGTAAGTCATCCAACTGGTCACCACCAACCGTTGTCGCACCAGAGTCTTCCTTATCCGCTCCAACTACCAATACAGAACCATCAACACTTAACGCCAGAGAATGCCCGAACTCATCATCTTTAGCTGCATTCGAAGCCTTCACATACTCTCGTTGCTCCCAATCGACGCCATTACTAGCAAATACGTAAACAGAGCCCGATGCTGATTGAGTCTCATCATATTGATCACCGCTAACACCAGTGGCACCAGAGTCCTCACCATCCGCACCAACCGCTAAGACTGCCCCGTCACCACTTAGTTCAACAGAGCCACCAAAGCGATCATCAGCCCATGCGTTGGACGCCTTAATATAAGCCTCCTGAGCCCAAGTCGACCCGTCACCACGAAATACATAAACGGCTCCAGATGCATACTCCGAATTATCTAGTTGGTCACCGTTTATACTGGTAGCACTAGAATCCTCGCTATCAGCACCTACAGCTAAAACATTGCCATCATCGCTAAGTGAAACCGCGACACCAAATGCGTCATATTCTTCTGTATTCGATGATTTAATGTACGCCTCTTGAGCCCAGCCTCCACCGTTGTTACGGTAAACATAAACAGCCCCTGAGCGAGTAACAGTGTTATCTAGATGATCGCCGTTAATTCCAACCGCACCAGAAGACTCGCGTGCAGCACCAACAGCTAAAACAGAACCGCTTCCACTCAATGAGATAGAACTGCCAAAGTAATCGTCCGCATCTGGATCTGATGATTTAATGTACGCCTCTTGAGCCCAGCTCATGCCATCATTACTAAACACATAAACCGCTCCCGAGGCATATTCTGAATTGCTTAGCTGATCTCCGTTGACACCTGCATCGCCACCAGATTCCGCGTAAGCCCCAACAGCCAATACGCTCCCATCATTACTTAACGAAACTGAGCGACCAAAACGGTCAAACATGTCAGAGTTTGAGGCTTTTACGTAAGCTTCCTGAGCCCAGCTATCAGCATCTTTGCGGAACACATAAACAGCTCCCGAATTGCTCGCTGAATTATCAAATTGGTTACCATTAATACCATTGGAGCCCGAATCTTCCCTTGAAGCCCCGACAGCCAAGACGCTGCCATCGGCATTAATCGAAACTGAATAACCAAAACGATCACCCACCCCTGAGTTAGATGCTTTAACATATGCCTCTTGCACCCAATTATCAGCATCTTTGCGGAACACATAAACAGCGCCCGAATCATTACTGGAATCATCTAACTGGTCACCATCAACACCCGTACCACTAGAACCTTCCTTAGAGGCACCAATAGCTAAAACTTTACCATCGGCACTCATTGCTAACGAATAACCAAACCCATCAGAAGCTCCAGCATTCGAAGATTTAACGTATTCAATTAAAGAATTTGCCACCGCTCGATCAACGCTCGATTCAGAACTGAGAGTTTTCCCAATCTCATTTTCGGCGAGAACGAAAAAATCGCTTGTGGAAACATCGAAAACACTTAACCCTGACACATCTACTGAGTTTTGATTAGACACAGTTGCTTTTATTTCACAGCTATCGGTCAGAGCGGGCTCTTTCTGGCAAACCTTGAAAGTAACACCACCACTAGCCCCATCCCATGTAAATACAAGAGTGTTAGCATCCTTGGCAACTACGCTTACTAAATTGAATGCCGAAGGCGGTGACGCCGGCTCTTCGGGAGTTGAAGGCTCCTCTGGCTTTACTGCTGGTTTTTCTATTTCATCGGTTGGTTTATTTATCTCCTCAATGATGCTCCTCACATCCTCGCTAGAGATATCACAACCACTTAAAGCCGCCACAAACAAAGGGAGCAGCGCACATTTAAACTTCATATTTACTTCTTTTATGAATTTTACAAATTAGGAAAATATCACGCAAAAATAAACACCAAACCATTGATATAACGGCACTATCAGCGCAGCGCCAGACTAAGGTTTTATCGCAAAATTTTACTTTGCCTTTCGCTAACCTTACCCTAATAAGAAATGACTATTTACATCAAAAGCTCACTGTGCTCTTACTCTAGCGACATCAATCAAATTTCAGTGGGAGACAAGAAAGCACGAGCTCACTTTGAGAACATACAAAAAGAACTAAATGAAATCTTCGAAAAACATAATCTAGGAATTGATATTAGTGCCGAGCAGTTTGGCGACTCTGAGTGTACAAGAATTGTGCTCCATAATTCCAAAACGAAGAAATGGCACCGTTTTGTTGGCTACACAGCATATGACGCAGATCTTTCTATTGAAGATGACCCAACATTTGAAGAGCGACTGCTTAAAGCATTTGACATCCTGTGGCAGCACAAGGAGTTCATGAAGATTGAAGATCTGGAGTTTTATGAAACAGCTAAGCTGCATTTTTGCTAAGAAGAAAGGCGAGAGATTTAGGCTTCTATTGCACACGGACGTGCATTTTTACAACATCTATTCATAAATGGTTTCGTGGTGCCGAAAAATGCCCCTCGTAGAAAAAAAACAAGTGTTTACCTTAATCACAAAACTACCAAATTCTGGAAACAATGCACCTTGGCGGGAAAACTAAAGCCGCACTTTGTACATGCAGACCTTTAAAAGCTGGTGGCGATAGGTGGGCTCGAACCACCGACCTCGTCATTATGAGTGACGCGCTCTAACCTACTGAGCTATATCGCCATGAATATTGGAGCCCTCTAGCGGACTTGAACCGCTGTCAGCAGATTTGCAGTCTGCCACCTAACCACTCGGACAAGAGGGCGCTATAGAATAAGGATGCTAGGCTGTAATTCTCACTCGACGTTGCGCTAAACATTGCATTTAGGGCGAATTTTCAACGGAGTTGGTTTCGCCAACCTTACAGCCTAACAATTTGGTGGAGATGAGCGGACTTGAACCGCTGACCCTCTGCTTGCAAAGCAGACGTTCTACCATCTGAACTACATCCCCAATAAATGGTGCGTGTAGGTGGGCTCGAACCACCGACCACAAGATTAAAAGTCCCGTGCTCTGCCAAACTGAGCCATACACGCAATGGGGTGACTAACGGGGATCGAACCCGTGACAGCCAGAATCACAATCTGTAGCTCTACCAACTGAGCTATAGCCACCACAAATTTTAAAATGGTACTCCGTAGGGGATTCGAACCCCTGTTGCCGCCGTGAAAGGGCGAAGTCCTAGACCGCTGGACGAACAGAGCATGGTGCTTTGAGCAGGAATTGAACCCGCGACCTTCTCATTACAAGTGAGTTGCTCTACCTACTGAGCTATCAAAGCAATAGATGAATAAATACGCTTCATCTTTTTGTATGTGGCGCTTTCTACAGGGCTTGAACCTGTGACCTCCGCATTAACAGTGCGTCGCTCTACCAACTGAGCTAAGAAAGCGCGAAGTGACCCAAAATAAAAGAATCACCGCTAAATATGGTGCGAAGGGGCAGAATCGAACTGCCGACGCATGGATTTTCAATCCATCGCTCTACCAACTGAGCTACCGACGCATTAAGCCTTTTATAGGACTCGAACCTATGACCCCATAATACATAATGGAGCTCTTCCGACTGAGCTTAAAAAGACATAAATATGGTGCGTGCAGGTGGGCTCGAACCACCGACCACAGGATTAAAAGTCCCGTGCTCTACCAAACTGAGCTATGCACGCAATGGAGCTGAACAAGAGACTCGAACTCTCGACCTGATGATTACAAATCAACTGCTCTACCAACTGAGCTAATTCAGCACACAATAGTTAATGGTCATCTACTACTAACTATTTGAATCTTTTTTTCTAAGGGCTTTCCCCTTGGCGTACTTATACATTAGCCATCTAAAGAAACCTCGTCAACCCCTAAATTCAACTTTTTTCATTATTTTTCAATGACTTACATTTCTTTGGACAAAGGGGTGTCAGGGGCTTTTATGGAAATAAAAAAGCCCTTTCGGTTCCCCGAAAGAGCTTTAATGTAAGTCGTCTCGTTCGGGGCGCGATCCCCAAACGTACAGGAGATCTATGTCGTGATTTCTTTCTCGTTTTTATTGAATTTCTCAATCGCCGTAAATTCAATGCACGCGAAAGCACACGTCATGTGATTACATGCCGTGTTATTCATGAAGTGCATTGTTGCGATTGGTTGGGACATAGATTTTTTCTCTTTTTATGTGTTACGTATTTATATTCTGCAATTCGTTAAGCATTGTCAAGCACCGCTAACTTAGTCAATACACTCCGCAACTGATCACCAGTCAACCCTTTTAACTCTATAGAGTATGAATCATCGTCTTTGAGGTTTGCTACCACGTTTAACTCAGCGTCGCCCTTACCCGCATACCGAAGCGATGTCTTGGCAGAAGAAAGTTTGTTGAAACCCAAATCCCCTTCACCGCCTCGCGAATTCTCATAGACACTAGACAATTGCAAAGAAGCTTCACTAAGACGCTCTTTCCACTTCATTTCTGATCTTACCGTGGATATAGCAGACCTTATCGCCACCTTGAAAGCAGCAAAGCTAATTATATCGCCCTTAGGATGAAACGCCCTGCTTTTGAGAGACTGGCTAGGACAAGTCGTTATTGCCCTAAGATGAAGTGAAAACCAGTCCGCAGACGCAGACGATGTAAACGAAGTTACTTCGAACCAAAACGCACCACCATAGCCTTCATAAACTTCTTCAAAGTTTTTACGCAACTGATCATCACTCGGAGTAAAAGTGAAAATTGCGCCATTTAACGATGTCGGTGATGATGACGGGCGCGAATCCTTATCAAATTTCAGAAACTTAACCACCCCTAGATCGCTAACTACTCCTGAAAGAAGCGTCTCTATATGAGCAGCAAATTTATTAGCATCTACAAATTCATCGAGCTGAGTCCTTTCCAAGGCGTTCGACTTCTTCATAATGTCCCCCTATTTCATGATTGGTACTTAAATTACCTAAGCCTATTTCGAAAACCTCAAAGCCAAATTCACCACCCAACTCAGACTGCATTGCAGCACCCTGCGCTTGCTCCAAGGTTTCAAACTTAGCCATCACCTCCTCTTGACCTATAACGGTCATAAGCGGGGTGTAACCGCCACTTTGTGTCGTGAGCATAACAAAAAAATCGCCAGAATTTATTCCTAGATTTTCCACATCAACCACCTTTAATGGAAAGTTTCGACTTCACTAATATGCTTAAACCCCATGTCAATGTAGACGACACCTTCTTTCTCGAAATGCTCAATAGAACGAATCTTAGAGAGATCTTCGTCATGAGAAACCGCTGGTTTATCGCTATCAATTACCAAGTCAACAAAGTTTATCATGAACCAAAGCATATCCGCTTGCTGGTAATAGTTAAGCTCCCCCAGTTTTTTGTTTAACACGTAACCTACACTAAGACCGAACTGCCTATGAAGCATATCAGCACCATGCTCTCTTTCTATCGCATCGAAGACACGCTCTTTTCTGTTAATCTTAGACTCTTCATAACTAGGAAAACCTTCCACGAATGGCAAACCCAAAATATGAAAGCCTCCCTCAGGACTATTCATCACCAATGTTAAATCCTGCGAGTTTTGCGCCCTCGGATCTTGCAATACACGGGAAATCTTGTCCCAACGGGCTTCTCTATTTGTCATCATCTTCTTACTTTGTGATTGAATTTACGAGATTATACCAACAACCAACTAAACCAGCCACGAAAACACCGACATAAAAAAAGGTCTGGCTTTAAGACCAGACCTTTCTATCTTCAATCATTTAGTCGATTTCAATTTTTCTTGGTTTTTTATCATCAGGAACAACCAATTTGGTGACAACACTCAATATTCCGTTTTCGAGACCGACGTTTGTCACCTCTACATAAGGTGCTAGCTCGATCTTCCTTTCAAATTTACGGGTTGCGATCCCCCTATGAAGATACTTAACCTCTTCACCATTTGGCTCGGAAGCCTTCTTGCCTCTTATTTTAAGTATCTGTGCTTCTTGAATAATCTCTATTTCGCCCTTAGCAAACCCCGCAACAGCGAATTCAATCGTGAATGTTTCATCATCCACATGAATAATATTGTGAGGTGGATATGTTGGGCTCGAAACGTGGTTTTCTAGTAGTTGGCGTGCAACCTGATCAAGTCTGATTGCAAAAGGAAATGCATGTTTTGTATTCATGGTTAATAAATTCTTTTTTTAAGCAATTTAATAGTTAGCCTCTTTAGAAGACGACTTAGGTAAGCTCTGTTCTCAGACACTTGCCCCATGCATTTAAAGTACAAAAAAAAATAAAGAATGCAAAACAATTCCACAACGAAAACGTCAGGGTATTGCCAACCTCTATTGAATCGACATCTGCTTTAGCATGTAGCTCATCTGTTGCTCTGGTGACAAGTCTTTTACATGCTCTTGCTCTTGTCTAAAACGCTGATTAAAACCAACTACGGATAATTCTGTTTGTCGACTAACCCTACTCAAACCTCTCGCCGAAGAGTGAGATGGGAGTGACATTTTCCCGATGTCCAGAACTACGGTTGAATCTAGTTCTTCTTGACGCTTACTGTAAGCAAAGTAGATATCGATTAGTATCCAACTGTTTATTTGCTCTGAGTAACATAACGTTTGCGCCGACTTTTCTGCCGCCCTGTACATTATATCTAAGGTTTGGTGGCTCTTAGCCCGATTAAATCTTAGATAGTAATCTTCCCAGTTGTGACCTTCTGGGAGCCCCCCTTTTTTTCTAAAATTACTCATTCCTACTTCCTTTGTGTTTTAAAAAAGCAAAGATGACGTTGCTAAAGAGCACTTTCCTATTGACGTCCTCTTTCATGACTAGCTTGCCGAATTTCGTTTTGTATATGACTTATGACAATTCCATCACAACTCAACAGGCGCAAGTTACGCCCTACCACACTCACCATCACACCAAGCGTTCTAGGCGTCCCCGCCTTTTGAAAATGCTTAAAATAAGTAGAACCCTTGTGTTCGTTAGGAACAAAATTAGTATCATCAGATGATATTAACGTCATTCAACTTACTCGTGTTTTGCAAACGGTATGGCAAGACTGTATCACATGATGCGAATATTCCTACTAATTTGTGTTAAATCAATGACAACACCCAAACCATAAAACCTCACACCAACCCTTCCTTTATGGCGTACATTGAGGTGACAAGGTAACTTTATGCAGTTACCCCGTCACACAACAAGAGCTCTCGCTTATCCCACCAGCACGGGCTTGTGGGCGCAAACGCCCCTACCTCTATGAACTAGGCATCATCCATGAGAAAATAGTACAAAACTAGTGCACATAACACCGCCAGTCACTTGGGGGACATTTGAAGAAACCATCACCATTAGAACTCAACAGCGTCTTGGCGATCGAGAACTTCACCTCTTACTTCGAACAGCTACGTCTAAATCTAAAAAGTGGCGACCCCACTTACGCTGCAGTTACGAATGAAGAAGTAAAGACTAAGAAGCTTTTTGATGAATGCACTTTCTTTTCCAGCAACAAAGTCCTCGCGAAACATGAGTTAAATGACCTGAGGTACGCAAGGCGTAAGCAGTGCGACATAACTTAGGGCGCTTTATTCGGGAAAAGAGTGGATTCTGATTAGACTCACAAACTCGAATTTTTCACGAAAATAGCCCTATCAATACGTAGCTACTGCAAATCATTCACCAAAAAAACAAACGAATAGCGATTATGGATACAGTTGATAAAGATAAAAAGGCGTGCTTTCTTATGCTCACCCCCACATATGGGGATGGACGCTGTTTCGAGTATGTTGGCAATAACATGTGGGAGATATACCACGGATACTTAACCATCTCTGAGGTGGACGGGAAATACTACCATTACCATAATAAAGGTGAGCCAACCTTTGTAGCGGATAAGAAAGACGTCATCATTCTGGAAGACAACTTGTTGTGGGAAATCGCGGGCTACTCAAAAGAGTATTACGAAAAACACAAAGATGACGAGTTTTTCGCACAAGCATACGAGGGGTACTGCTATGCGACTGACAAAGATGATTACATCGAAGAGAAAAAGCATGAGCAATCCATGTGCGCGTTTGTTTTCCGAACAGCTTACGAGGAAGGTAAGTTTAAAAGACGCTTTTTGACCAATGAACCCAAGGTGTGATAATGACAAACCCAGTAAACTCTCAATGGAAAAATGAAGCCTCATGCTTGCTAAAAGCCACCCTAACGTTAATCAAAGACAAGAGCTTGATCGGCGCGACGGATAAGGAAACTAGAGCAAACATCGCTCAAGGACTAAACGAGATCGTAAAAAAAGAATGCCCCCATATAGCAAGGAGACTCTTCAATTAAATTGAAGAGATAAAGCATGAAAAAAAGAGAGCCTATTCTAGAAGAAATAATCAAGCACGCTCGTTCAGCCAACATTAACGTTGTCATATCTGATCGAACCCGCTACAAATGCGCAATGCCCTATCTAATATGCCACAGTGCTGACCAGCGACTATCCATTCTCCCGCAAGCTAAGGGCGATAACGCCCCTTTGCCAATTGAAAGAGTCTACAACATTGACATCACTGGAGAGTTTGCAGACGATCGATCAACAATCGAAGTTTGCACAGCGTCAGGGTTAGCCACCGACGAAGACGGTGTAATCTTCGAAAAAGCTCATCGCATAGTGCCATCAATGGGCGAAAAAGACATGAAGATTGCACTCGATGAGTTACTCCTCAAGGCGCTAGAATTCATAAAAGAACACTCACCCACATTGGAAATTGAGTACAAATTCCTCCCACATGAAGGCATAGACACATCCGCTTTAATTGAATTGGTCGAAGAACAAGCGACAAACGTTGAAGATATCAAGCAGTGTTACCTTAACACTGATAAAGATCGCACAGCTCGCGTACGAATCATTGATAATCGATTGGCACTTCAAACCATAAAAATGACAGGCGATGTCGAGCTCGAATGGCAGATACCTCTACCACAAGCACTATACCTCATGCGTAGCTACAAAGAAGGTGAAGGCATAATTGCAAAACGCCGCTACACAATACCGTGGGAAGCTGAAGGGTTAAAAATCGAGGTCGACGTTTTTATGGGCTGCTTGGAAGGACTAATTTTAATTGAAGTGGAAGTTCCCCATAAAGACTACAAGTTCAAAACACTGCCATCTTGGTTCGGACGAGATGTTAGTAAAAGCCCGAAATTCAAAAATGCGGTAATGGCGTTCATATCGAACATTCAGGAATTACAATGCGATTAACGAACCGTATCTCCATCAAACACATCGCCAAGATAGCTACGGAAGCTCTCGAACTGCACGCCAGCGGTCGCCACTTCAAGTCTCCAATGCCTAAAGCCATTAAGGAAGCAGTTCTACCTTGTCTGCAAGCCACGCTTAGGGAGGTTGACCCCGTTTTCCAAACTAGCAACCTATCCCCTTCCTTGCAAGAAAAAGGGTTCAGAGAGAACTGTAAGGCGCTCTTTAACTGCTCTTCAAAAGCAGCAACTCAAAGGCTTAGCCACATTATCCAGTTAGTGACAAGAAAAGTGGTAATTGCGCACTGCGAAATTAAGGAAGCCGAACTGAGCAGACTTGCATTAGATCTAACCCCCTCGTTCTCCACTTTGCTTGAGGAATTGAGATCCGAAACACCACTTCTGGAGCTAAAGCCTATAGTATTCAACGCAGAGATACCTAGCATCTGCAGTGATTATTTGCGTAGAGATGTTTTGTACACTGGGGGCGCTCGGCATTTTATCGCCAGTGCGTTACAGATAAATAAGTCTCTCTGTCAAAAATATGGTGGAGTATGGAGCCTACCATCCTTAAAACCTTCTGAGATTAGAAAACTCCTTATCGAGGCGGGGGTCGAACGTGACAAGATCACTATCATCTCAACAGAAGCCATCGAGAACGGGGAATTTTCATTCGCATTCTCTAACGAAGAAGAGCTTCGCTGTGATTTTGTCACAGAATTACTACTGACTCTCATTTCGCCAGATAAAATAAATACAACTGACATTGACTGGGTAGCACGAGGCAGAGCTATTTTAATTAGCTGCTCGTTACTCAGAGCGCTCTACGCACTCAAAAACATCGACCCTAGCCGCAAACTAAACCCTGATGACTTACACCCAAAAGCATCCCGCAACTTTGTCAATGAGTTGAAAGCCGCGAAACAAAGTTCCAATTGTGATCTCAGCATAAAGCGTCTAGAAGCAATAATCGATACTCTAGTGGGGTTCGAGATTATCGTGGACAAATCAGGCAACACACACAGAGATAAACTCAACTCTTTTTGGGACGAGCATATGGGCGAAGTCATGCAAGCCCTAAAACTGTTTGAGTCATACGACAACGAAGGAAAAGCAACCACCTACCTGACAAGCGTTCTCCACTCAGATCAGCACTTTATCTTTGAGGACCATACTCAAGGGCATATTGCAGCTATGATATGTGCGAAACAATACTGGCATGGGTTAAGAGAGCATCACGAATGCACTTTAAGTGAAGAAGAGATCCCAATTAGACCAGTCTTCATGGAGTTGAACAAATACATCATAGAAGGCTTACTTGTCATGCCCGCTTCATGGCGAGGATATGACAAAGCAACAAACTTATTTGTTCCAGAGGAGTTTCACCACCTTAACGGGTCGAGAGAGGAATGGGCTTCCATCTGTGCAAATTCTGCAACGAAGGTGTTTTCGAGGAAACACAGCACAACTTACGGGGCGGAACTATTAAATCAACAAATCGGAGGGGAGCCAACGCTCAAAGCAATCGAGCGATACCGAAACGAGGATTTTTCAGACTCCAATAGACACTCCATTATACTGATACCCTAACAATAAGCCTCCATCTGGGAGGCTTTTTTGAAAAGATTGATTGCAAGATCCTACCTACGTTTAACCTCTTACATTCTTATATTGCTCTACTAAGTTGAGATCTACTCGACTCTCCTCGTCTTCTTTCATAGCCTCAAACAATTTCACTAAAGCGGAGGTGGTTTTGGGGCTATGGGAGCCCGAGGTACAAAACTCTATTCTATCCATACCAAAACGATTACCGATAGCACACACAGAAACATGCACATCACCTTCACTATCTCGAATTAGAACAAGTTTCGTTCCTTGCCCCATATCACCACTACGCTCTACGACTTGCATAAAAAAACCTTTAAATCATTACCAAAAAAAAGAACAAACCATTCCTGATGCGAAACCAAAAAAGCTCCAAATCAATCCTTGCAAACACAAAGGTGAATCTTTACTTTTTAGAAAATACCTAACGACTATGAAAACATCAATAAGTGGAATTCTCACTAGCCTATCACTAGCCCTAACACCCTCTACTGTCTTGGCGCACAATATTGGACAGGCGGTTGACACCAAACCTAGAGTCGAAGTTTTTAATGATGCAGAGTACCTCTGCCAATGGGACAACCGAAACCACATCATACGCAGAGACTACCTCAACGGCTACAAACTTGATAGAGAAAGAATCGAAGTCGTTTCCAACAACACAACAATTCCAGAACTAGAGCACCACCTGTATCGAGCAGGAAACCAAGTAGGAGTCATCGAGACCTTCATGAAAGAAATCGGCGACCCAAGAAGTACATTCAAGCAAACAGGCAGCATCCATGAGCTGTGCAAACCAATTAGCCGAGAAACCAATCAGTCTGCATAACCATTACTTTTGAGCAGATTGAAAACGTAACTGCCTTGAGAAGAGTTTCCTTAAATATTTGGCGCTAGAGTCGACATCACCTGCTTTAGCCCACATATTAAGTCTAAATGGCAAATCGGGGTCAAACGTCTTGGGGTGAAGCTTCTCGATAAAACTTAAACCCGCCGAACTAAGCGCAAGACGCTCACTGCGCTCATGAATGAGCCCATGATCTAACAACGAGCGCAAAATTGGTGCATACGACTTAGGAGTACCGATACCGGCGCAGTCATCGATAGAATACTTACCAGTCCCACCCCAATTACACATTATCTTAATCAATGCACCTTGCTTCACACCACTTCGATGGTTAGCTAGAATGCATAAGACCATCAACTCAAACTTAGAAAGAGCTCTTTTAGCGGGCACTCCAACACTCTTCATCATTGCGCCAAAAACAGAGAAAGAGTTCACACTCCAACGGTAATCAAATAGTCTCTTTACGTCATTTTGCTGCAATAAAGACTCTACAGAAGGGCTCTCCCCCCAAAGCACATCGCCTCTATTCGACCACACCTTCATTAAACTACCACGCTCATGGCTCAGAATGGGGGCATATTTAACTTTAACTGTTAAACGCTCCTTGAATGCGTCCAGTAATTGATTAGCACCCCCGACCCCAACTCTATCGGGTTCGACAGCCACTATCACCTCTTCATACATTGGAGCTGACGCCCTTAATAGACCGACCAATCCATCCAAAAGAACATTTCTTTCGATCTCAGTGTCAGACGAACAACTGCGCAACATAACACCACTCCCCCTGATGAACATAACAGGCGGCAGCATACTTTGGGGGCATACGCCCTGAGGCACACCATCAAAAGGAATACTGATTTCGCATAACCTTGGAAGCTTGTACCTCCACAATCCAATACCATGGGTAAATACTACGTCATACACATCTATGTCGGGGATTACACCCACCAACTCCTTGTACGCAGCCAACTTCTCTAAAATTAATAATTTCATAATTCTGTTTCGTTTATTTTTCCGCAGCTTAGCTGCGTATTGGGTAAACGTACAAATTTCAAACTCCCACATCAAACATTGAAAGGAATTTTGTAATGTGAGATATTATTCACTCTATTAAAAAAGCCCAAGAGCTGTCATTTATAGACAGACTAAAGTTAAAAGGGTAAGTGCCCAAGAAGGAAATCTAATGCAAGTTTCAAAGAACCTCCAAAGAATGAAAATGCTTCTTGAAAACACAAAGCCTAAAGACACGGACTCACCGATAGAAACCTATGAGGGTCTGCACCTCTACCGTTGCCCTACCGAGCATGACCACGCGATGGTTTTAATTGATGGTGCTATGTTTACCATAAGCGCATTTGACTCTACACACCTCCCCAAACGCGAACAATTTGTACAACCATCAATTGGTCAGCATCATTACTTTAGAAGTGGAGTATCGACAGTATTTCACGGCGACGTCGCATTCATAGACGACCTTCACTTCGAATCCAAAGTTGAAAATGGATACGGCGTAACGAGGCTTTATAGATATCGAACTCACGAAGAAGCTGTGCTCGGTCATCAGTCATACGTAAAAGTAATCGATCTCCAATACATCATGCATGGTTCTTGGCGCAAAGCCAAGCGTGCATTATCGCTAAAAGGCAAGGACAACAAGATAGGTAGAGCCTTATTTGAAAAGTACAAAGGGGCTCACTTCAAACAACATGCAAAAAACTTAGCTGAAAATGGGGTCTTTGGTAAACCAAGCTTCCTAAATATATAAACCATCAGTTTTTAAGGGCAGATGAACATCACCTGCCCTCTCCACTCCACAGTCACGCCCACCAGCCACATTTAAATTTGCGAACAAATACGGTTTTTTATTTACTTACAAAAACGTAAATAATTATGCCTAAGCTAACCGAGTTCCAAAAACGACGAATTGAGCAAATGCTGACAGAGTTTCAGTTCGTATCGCAAGAGAATTTCACAGCAGGAGAAATGACTGACTCCCTTGTAAAAAATAAATCAACGACTACGTTCGACAATCGAATATTTGTTATCGAGCATACGAGATGGAAGTTTAGCGACGAAGACGAAACATACTTCCCATATGAAATACACCCTGTGGGCACCATGCTGGTCGACGGAGAGCAGGTTAATCTAAAGACCAAATACGAAGAGAGCCCTAGCGAATTCTCGGAATTCCTAGCTAAGCAAAATATTGATTTTGACTCTCTAGAACTTGTCCATGGCGTACCCAAAGGTGAATGGGAGCTACCCAACAACCTACCCGACAGAGACGCTGCAGTTAACGTAGTCATAGATGCTATTGAAAACAACTCCCTCATCATCAGCCACCACTCACATGACGAAGACAACCCACATCGACCGACATCGAAGGACTACAAAAAGCTTCTATCGTTAGTCGGAAAAATGTCTGACCTTGAGCGATTTAAAGGCGGAGAAATTAAACACAACAAACCACCGAGTCTGTTTGATGACAAAGTGTTATTCGATGGTGAGCCTATGTCAAAAGAGAGCAAGGACGCAATCATCGAGTTTATGGAGCGCCCCACCAAAGAGAACTGGAAAAACGCTGGCGACTGCATGATTTCGCCTACCGAAACCTTATACAACGCTATATATGAACCTCAGAAAATTTCGCCAATAAACTGGATGGCAGATTTTGAAAACAACATCCCCACCCCAACAGCTGTGGAGCACGCACTATTAACAGCCGTAGAAACAAATAACAAAAAATGCGAGTTCATGGTTAAGACATTAACAGAGGAAATTGCAGCCTTGGAAGAGGAGTTAAAGATCGAGATCAGGGATGGACAGGCAAAACGAACACACTTAAAGCTAGTGGACTAAACTGGGAAGATAGGCAGGTCTCTACCTGCCTATCTATCTAAAGCCGCGACTAGCTCGCTACTTTTTCGATTTAAAACTTGCTTGGCTACCTTCTTACTTACCAATTCAGAAACTGGGTTCGGAAACTCCGAGTCATCAATAAACTCATAACTACGAAGGTACTCAAAAGATTGATAGGAGAATTCAAGTTCAATGCGCCTCTTCTCTTGATCCATCTCTAAGTGAAACAATCTAATTGAGGTCAAGGGGTAGACTATGCCACATAGCGCTCCGCAAAAAACAAGCATAGCAAGCTTACTCCAACTATTCTTCTTGTCGATAAAGGGGACTAGGATGGCTAAGATGACGAGTGCAATCATGACAATAACGAATGCTGTCATTGCCCTTGGGAACGCAGCATACAGCGCAGAAAACCCTCTCAATCCATACTCTGGAGGGTTATAGTAAATCATTAAACAGAATCATATTATTTGTGCTCTATTTCCGAAGAGCTATAGGTAACGACTTAAATACGTGACAATGTCACTAAAACAAAATGCAACCCCGTTAAGATACTTGTTTTTGTAAAAACTTCAACTCATTAAATATTATTTATAAAACAGACCAACCATTGCAAAGTAAGTGATTGATGATATCCAAATCAATGACACAAACACGCCATTCCACACATTAGATCTTTTAACTATCCCTTATTTAAAAAAAGCACTAAATTCAAACTACAAACAGCTAACAATCACTTGCACTAGATCGTATTTCCCCTGACTAATCATTGACATAGGTCAATCTCCAGCTATATTTAAATTGGCTGCATTAAGAGGGAACTCCATATAAAATGAAAACTACGATTGACGACAAAGGGTTTATTGATTATTGGTTCACAACCTTCCACACCAACTACCGTGGAAAATTTATCGATCCAAAATCAAACAGAAAAAGAAATATAACAAAACCTTATTTCGCAAGTTTAGTTGGATTTAATAACTTCACAGAATTGCTCGCCGCGTGGCAATCGGCGGAAAATAGATATAAATTCCATATAACTCACCTTAAAGACGCGAATGAAAAAGCTATTAAATATTATATGGATACACTACTGGAGTTCTCCGAACCCGACAAAAGCGTCTCCGAAAAATTATTACTCGGCTCAGTAGTTGGAGATGTCGCACAAGCTGACTTAGACTATTACTTGTCAGCGGATAAGGGCAGCACAAAAGACATACCAGTCAGCCTCCTAAACCACCTAAAAGAGCACTACACGAATGATGTTATCTTGAACTCAAAAAGTATACCTGAGTTCGACCTTTCACTCATTCAAGAGCGATTCCTGTCAGGCATGAGTGCAGCTGCAAAAATTTACCTAGTTCATCTGGGGATCTCACTAAAACAATTTTCTGACACCGAATTCCTAACCATTTTCGACTATTTCCTAGAGCTAATGGAGAGTGGTGAGTATTTCGACACAACTTGGCACCACATCGAAGCAAAACAACACTATCTTCATGGCGAAGTTGCACCCAAAAATAACGTTCGTAGAGAAACCCTTAGCACAAACGGTTTTATCAGTGAAGCATTAAGGAGGGGAACAACAACAATCCCAAACCTAATCGGAGTGATCAAGCGACACGCTGAAAACGTCAAGTGTAACAGTTCATCCCGATCAACTGATGCATACAAAATCGTTACGTCTGAGTCTTCTATGGATATTATCAGCGTGAAAATCTTGATGAGATATCAACCGCATCTAATTGACAAGCCAAGCAAAGAAGCACTGAACTTCTATGTCAACCACTGCACCATCCCATCAATCCAAAAGAAAGAACCTACCTCAGTTCCTTATGGATGGGAAACCTCCAAGGACTCGACTGTCGACATCTCTTCCATGCTCACAAATTCATCGGATCTAGGCGCTCCTGTCTTAGCAACATACATGCTATACAATCTCGCCGAGCTGGATTTTAGCATTGAAAGACTCTTTGCTTGCCTCTACGCGATAGGTAAAAATGAAATCCTCAAACCTTTATGTGATCAACTAGAAGTCATTCAGTCAGTCACTAGAACAAAGTCCTACAGAAGCGAGCAACTGACCAATCCACTTGTAGCTGCGTTTATCCTGATAAACAAAGCCTCTTCGTTCGGAGAAAACCAAAAGGCGACCGCAGACTACTACGACTTTTTACGAGATCTCGTCACTGCAAAACAATATGAGCTGCTATTGGTAGAGACATCACGTTATATAGAGAAAAGCAAGTTAGCGTTTGAAGTTAGCATTTACCTAGATGTAGTTGAAATCGCACTAAGCAAAATGAGCCTTAAAGCGATTGATAACCTTGATAATCGCATCAAGCGAGCAGCTTTTTTTACGGCGGCACGACACGGCGTGATACTAACGGAGACACTTGCAAATCACTTAACCAAAGATGACATAATAGCGTCAGAAATCTTATCCAACCCAATGTATGCGACGTTTTCTAATATGGACACCAAAGCCACAAAAGCCATCATCAGAAACGTGAGACAGATACAAAAAACAAAAATAGGGTTCGCAAATGTTTTGAGGGGCGATCAATACATCCATTTCGAAGAGCTCGTCTATTGTTTAGCGTCCGCAAACGCCCAAGTGTTCGACGTGAACATAAGCGAACCATTCAAGCGTCGATTAAAGTGGGCTAGAACCAACCCAGAAAGAGTAAGCCGACGAGCTCATTACCGACCAAACAACCTCGTTCCCGAAGCGATCCCTCAGGAAATCAAAGTATTCAAGCGATACATCGAGAGTTACGACATCAGCGCGTATGAGATCTACAGACTCAAACAAGAGACGAATCTCAGGAAGTCCGACATTGTTCTACAGGACTCTGACTGCCTCTGTTGCGCTGTTGAAGAAAAGCTAGTGATATGCGGCTTCGTTAACGAGGAAGAGCTGTGCGACCTACTAAAGACGCACAAATCAAATTCGGCGTTGTTTATTGATTATGAGGGTCTTATAGGTAGTAATTGGGGCAATGAGGATATTCCATATATAGCAAGCGGAAACGACATCCTCATAAAAGTGCCTCAAGTTGAAGTCACACTAAGAGAATTTTACGATGATTGGGTGTGGGCAAGGGAGTATATAAACTCTTGCAACCTAGAGGGGGTGAACCCATTGGAGAAAACCATAAATAGCCTAGCACCTATGTACGGATACAATGGAATCACCATTAACGCATCAGGAAAGGACTACACCTCCACGTAGGAAACCTCCACCTACAAACCATTCACTAGACCCGCTAAAAGACGTACACTTTAATTAAATATGCTACTTCTTCACGGGTCTAAATCTAAAAACCTCTCAGAATTAACTCCCCTCTCTACGCTTTCTGGATTAGGTGTAAATGGCGCTATGTACGGAGAAGGCGTCTATCTTTCCAATAGCGCAAAACAAGCTGCAGCTTACTCTGGACACGATGGTTCTGTATACGTGGTGGATATAGATGAAGAGAAGCTAACCCCCATAAATGAATCAGAACTTTCATCCCATCAAATCGAATTACTTGAAGAGTATATTGACGGGTTTCCCAACGACGCTGACATCGCGGTCGTATCGACAAAAATAGCAGGACGCCAAGAACATAGGTTTCTTTCCGAATCGGAAGCGGAAGAGTTTTACGAAAGTGAAATGGTGTGGGCGAAAAAAATAGGGTTCTCCCTACTCGAACCTGAATTCGAAGAGGATTCCAATGGTTACATCGTTGTATCGTCAGGACGTAAATACGCAGACTATGACCAACTTCAGGGAGCTACCACGCGAACAGTTTTTGACGCCCTAAATGGCGTATCTCCCGCCACACCAAAAGAGTTCTTTGAAAAGTTCACCTATGGCATCATCGTTGATCAACTGGACAGCTCGAAACACTATATTTACTACGATCCAATCAACCCTCTCGATGAAATATTGCTAAATCCCTCCAGTGAACTAGAAGCAATCACGCAAATAGAGCTAGAACTAGAGTCAATAGAGCAAAGGCAAAATTCATTTGTCGTCGCTGTAGATCGACACCTTCTGATTTACGCTGACGACAAAGGTACTCTGCACAATGAAATGATAACAAACCAAAAACGAAACCCTTATGAAATAGAACTCTGCCGGTTTCCGAAACCGCACATTTGGGTAGAGAGAGGTTCTGGAGAAAACCCTGCAATTCAAAAAGCAATCATCAACCTAATAAAATCCAACCCAGAGTGGGCTGACTCAGAACTTAGATTCGACAATTATAGGGTTGCAGCCGAAGAATATTTGTCAAATCTAAACCAAGACGAGCAGTTTGCATATCACGGCACATCAACCCACACATTGGAGAAGATTATGTCACTTGGAGTTCAAAGCAGGAATCTATCTGGGGCTGAGGCACACTACATTGGCAGTGCACAAGAGAGCCTACCAGACCGCTCGTATTTCTGTACAAAAAGTGGAATTGGGGCAGCGATCTTCGCCGCAGAAAGTGCAGCCAAAAAGCACCCCGACGCCAAACCCATCATCATAAAAGTCAATATGCGTCACTTTGAACCAAACCACATGGTGCCAGACGAGGATAGCAAAAAACAAACAGCCCAAGAGTCTATCAACACGATAGGATGCTTTGCATACACAAAAACGATAGAACCAACATCAATCGAACTTGCCGAGGAAAGCTTCATACCAGAATCACTCCGAACAGGGTTCGGATACTCAATGATAAAAAGTAAATTTAATGACCACAAGCTGAACTTGAGCCCTCAAATTATCACCTTAAAGGAGAGCGAGAAAAACAACAAAAACACACTAGCAAAAAAACCAAGTTACAGCTAAAAATCAGACACTTAACATATGCGACCGACATCAATGTCGGTCGCATAGAGAAAAAAAAACGTCACCAATTTTGGCGACGTTTTTCGTTTATATATCTAGCAACGACTACACCTTAAACATATTGATTGCCTTGTTCAGGTTCGATTGCTCCACATCTAAGTTCACACATATATCTTTTGCGGTATTCGAAACGGCAACAGATGCTTGCGTCTTATCAGCTATTTGCTGAATGCTATCGTTAACCTCATCAGAGGTGACCGACTGCACCTCACTTGACCGAGCTATATCAGCATTTAACGAGTCGATACTACTTATTGCCTTCACAATACCCTCTAGCGCAGCAATGGCATCATTCGAATACACCACAGTTTTATCCGATAGTTCTTTTGAGCGAGACATTGCCTGAACCGCACTAGAAGAACTCTCTTGAAGTCTAGCGATTGTAGCCTGTATTTCCCCCGTTGAAGCCTGAGTCCTCGTAGCCAATGTCCTAACTTCATCAGCGACAACAGCAAATCCTCTACCATTTTCTCCCGCTCTAGCAGCCTCTATGGCTGCGTTTAACGCTAGCAAGTTCGTTTGCTCTGCTATCGTAGTAATAACGTCTAGCACATCGTAGATGCCTGACACGTCTTTTTCTAAATTAACGATGATATCACTCGCGTTAGTGATTTCCTTAGACAGTGTATCTGTAGCTTTCATTGACTTACCGAGAACATCCCTAGCTTGCTTCGAGTCTGCATTCGCACTACTCGTTTCTTGAGAAGCCCCACTTGCCCCTTCTAACACCTGAGAGCTGATCTGGGAAAGGTTATCAATAGCCTTCGCAACTACCGTACTTTGCTCCTTTTGTACCTCTGCATTAGACGCTACCTCTGTAGTAACAGAGTTCATTGAATCGATTAGCGAACCAACCTTAACCGTTGATTCTTTCACTGAGATAATTGTCTTTCGAATCTTATCGTTAAACTTATTGAAATTTGCCGCCAACTGTCCCAGTTCGTCGTTTGACTCGACCGGCAGCTTCGCCGTGAGGTCTCCATCTCCACTTTCGATTTCGATCATGCTGTCGTTAATTCTCTTAATCGATTGGTAAACCCTTTTATTAATTCGACTAGAAATCAATCCGCCTAACACAATCGCTAACAGAACCCCAATCTCCATTCTAATTTCCACTGCTGTCAATTGTTCATTGAGCTCCCTACTGTGCTCTTTTGCCAAGCGATCAACCTCTGCCTTGTAAGTTTTCAACTCAGAAGTCAACGACTTGATAATCCCACCCAATTCTTGCTTAACCTCGACAGCCACAACATCACCAGACTCGATAGACCTCACAACCCTATTAATAACACCAACCATCTCAGATTCATGTCTCAATGCTAAGTTGATATTTTGTTTGTATTGTTCCCTTAGAAAATCAACTTCTATCAACGCGTAGGCTGAGCTAAGTCGGTCAACTAATTGTCCGCGCTCCTCATGAATCTTTTCAACGAACATGCCATGCCTAGAAGGATCGCGGTTGTCAATCAGGTTTAATGTAGCAACATGGGTTTGGTAAATGTCTCTATAAGCATCCTCAAGATTAAATTGGATTGGCAAGACGGTTTGCGAGTAAAACTCGTTAGCGGCTTTCTGCTTTTCAAAAGCAAGAAACACCGAAAGAAAGGTCATAGAAAACATAATCATCGCGATAACTACTGGTATCGCGAGCTTTTTTCTAACGCTTAAATTATTCACAGTTAGTTCCTTTTTTAGAAAGGTAACAACTAAAACCCTTCCAAGACAAAGGTCTCAGTGTTAGAAATTGTTATATTTTCGCAAAAAAAAGAGACTCCTTAGAGTCTCTTGTACGTTTTACAACCTATTGTTAAGATTACTATTTCACCAAATGCCTATGTCCAAAACAGGTAACAAGGTATAATGAAACCCCCAAAGTCATCACTCCTGCGCACGCCATGTACCATGACGACATAAACAGCGGCTCGAAGAAGTTAAGCTTCCACTCTGGGTTATTCACAGAAGCGCAGACATCAAAAGGATATTTTTGGCACAAAGTAACGGCGTCAATACCACTTTGCGCCACGAAATCCAACCTAATCATCTCAGCACCCATAACAACGTCTGGTAAGATAATATGAAAAACAGCTGCAGTAATGCCCCCTGCTATAGCAACCAATGCGATAACAGCTACCATCACCTCCTTTTTGTTTGGAAATAAACGAGGGAACCCAAGCTTAGAAATCAACAGCACCAAAAAACTCGCTATTGCCGTAGCTTGCAACCCCCTTGCTCCCGCTAGCTCTATGGCTGGTGGATTTGCTACATCTAACGCATCCTTCAAATGCCACACATACATCGCCACTGCTGGAACAAAAAGTAACAAAACCAATCCCATAAAATAGAACGTTTTCCAAGCCCTAATTCTAACCAATGAAATCAGTGATATGAGCAATATAGATAGTGGCATCGCAATAATTGACTGGAACAAGTAATCAAACCCTATCCATGCAATGACTGGAGCTAGCACCAAATTAAAAACCACCGCGACACAACAGCGCGTGGAACTAAAATTGTTGGGTCTAGGCTGCATCTTTGAAGAGTGTGCGATGCCGATTGTCATCAATATCCAACTCCAAAACAGGAAAGCAGCAATCATCATCCACGACATACCGATAGTGAAATCGACCGATATATCATTCATGTAGTTATTAATTATGTATGTAGCAACACCGCCCCTTTGATCAAAATAGATACTTCGCGCATAGTAGACACTGTAGTTATCCTCAAACAATATGTCCCTAAAAAATGTACTGTGGGTTAACATAGGATCTAGAGATATGGGGTTATTCGCCATGTTTCTGATCGACGGGGCATAAGAACCGTTGTAATTAAGTAACGCGTCAGGATACCCTTGCTCGCGAACATCAAATCGATAACATTCCAGTCCAAGTATCATATTACAGACATCATCAAACTCTTCGTCAGGAGCTTCCACAAGCTGGCTCATTACCCTTTCATCCAACTGGGAATGATGAATCTCTGACGTTTTTATCATTGACCAATAACCTATCAAATGGTGACCCGCTGCTATCGATAGCAATAACCCACCTGACAAAGCAAGAATTTTCAAGTCCAGAAGCTTCTTTCTAAAACCCTTAACACAAACCAAAGTCCAGCCTAAGATAAATGCGAATGTCGCACCTGATTGCTTATCAAAAACCTGAACTGACGGATCATAACCGTTGTAACCGCCCTCTACGGCGTTGAGAGCCAAAATGGAAAACCATCCCCATAAGGAGAAATGCCACATGAGCAATGCGGCGAACGCCCCAAAAAGAACCATACGGACATCTACCCGCTCATAAACGTAAGCCGACCACATCAGAATGCTGTATTGGTAAAACGCTAGAACCGCAACCTCCACTATGGAAACGTCCACCAGCTCCACGAAAGTGTAGTCACTAAAGCAATAGGCATAGACACAGAAAAGAACAACACTAAATAGGTTTGCAAAAAACCATTCCCGCGAATGTTTGGAACTTATAAACTCTAACTTCATTGTAGAAACCTTATGTAAAAAATCTTACATAAGAAAATAAAATCTGAGCGACAAAGTGAAGATGGATGAACATAAAAAAGAAGGTTTATGCTTCCGCAGCCACTACAAAAAACAGGATGAAAAATAAAGAACTGTTAGAACAAAGGCTAACAACAAATAACCCCCAACCCCCTCAAACCAACAAAATAATCTTATCCGCGCACCTATCTCACATTCAAAACACTCCGATTTGTAGATGCAAAAAAGCCCAACGGCGTTAACCATTGGGCTTTAATGCGAGCTCATTCGAGTGTTCGGCTCAAAAATATTCACTGATAAACTTAACCGTCAAAGGATAAATCTCGCCAAGCTTTACGACTATGGCTACCTAGCAAACCCGTCACTTCAAATACTTCACCACAAAGTATCTGTGTCGCGGGGCGTTATATTACTTATTAGATAGTAGAATGCAACCAATTTAAAACAAAAAAGCCTAGCGATGTTAACCACTAGGCTTTAATGCGAGCTCATTCGAGTGTTCGGCTCTGTAAACAAGGATAAAAAGACGATATCGCTCAAAAAGAGCAACTTCATCAGCTAAGCTTAATGACTAAGGCTACCTAGCAACACCCGTCACTTCAAACACCAAAAAGGTGCCTGTGTCATGGGAATTAATAATATCAGCCAGAATAAGGGCGTCAATAAAAAAAGAAAACAAAAAAGCCTAGCGGCGTTAACCACTAGGCTTTAATGCGAGCTCATTCGAGTGTTCGGCTCAATCCCATTCAACCAGTTATGAAACAACGAGATACGAGTGGTATCACGAATATCACTATATCAACTTGAGTCAGGGCTTTTAGACTGTGGCTACCCTGCATTATGTCACCAGTCACTTCAAGTAAAGTCAGGCACCTCACTTGTGTCTGGAGTGGGATATTACCGATATTTCAGTGGATTGCAACAAAAAAAAGAAGTTAGTACCAACAAAAAACCCCCAGTATAAACTAGGGGCTCTTGCCAGCTCATTCGAGTGTTCGGCTGATGTCTGTTTTTTTTAACCCGCTGGAGATGAAGTCTCTAAAAGAATCCATCGCACTACGACGACTTTTTGAGCTATGGGAGACGCACCAGTCACTTCAAACTCATTCCAAGCCTGTGCTCACGGCGAATAATAAAGGAACCACTCTCAATTTCAAGTCATTTATTCATAGACCAGAAATAAAGACATAGCATAAACCTCAGCACCTTAATATCGACGCATTCACGTATCACACTCATAGATTCGAAGGTTGACGTCTAGTAGAGCCTTATACGACAACGCCAGCTCTGACTCACCCCACCCATTAGCTCCTTGAGGGAAGAATGGATTAAATGGAAAAACTTTCGCAATCAACGCCTCAGGATCAGGCGCATTAATCAAACTCAAATATCTTAAATAAGATTTGGAAATACCAGCTGCTTTGGGAGTGCCATCATCTTCAATTGAAACGCCAAAAATTTCTGGGTGCTCGGGATCAACGCACAACCCGTAACCATATCCATCAAGCTTACAGATAAAGCTCGGGTCACGATTCATCGCCACGTCCACCCGAGATTCAATCTTCTTTCTTTCTTCTTTCAGTTCACAAACCGTCATACTTTAATTTAATTGTATGACTTCCATTTTACCTACTGTAGTCGGATGTTAAAAAGAGTGAGGCATTCTACGTTTATGCCTAGTCATCGCAAAACGGGTTTCGATTTTAGCAGACGCTTGATCCCCCACGACCTTCCCCTCCAAGTAATCGTCGATCTCATCATACGTCACCCCAAGCGCAACTTCGTCTAGCAAATGCTCATTCAAATCCTCCAAATCAGCAGTGGCTGCTTTTGACCACAGGTGTTGAGGTGCCCCTAACTCTTTGGCAATCATTCTAACCTGACGCTTGTTCAACCCTGATAGCGGAAGTATGTCCGCAGCACCATCCCCGTGAATTGTATAAAAGCCCATGACTGCCTCAGCGGAGTGATCTGTACCAATAACAATTTTTTGTGAAAGTCCCGCCATTAGGTATTGAATCGCCATTCTAGCTCGGGCTTTAGTGTTACCTTTACCGAAGTCAATTTCATGGGGAGTTAAACTCTCAGTGAACTGTTTTGGCAAGGATGACATGAGTCCATCAACCCCCTTCCCTATGTTTACTGAAAAACATTCATCTGGAGAAACAAACTCAACAGAATCTTGAGCATCTTGCTCGTCCTTCTGGATATTATAAGGCAAGCGGACGGCTGTGAATGACGCTGAAAAACCTTGATCACGTAGCTTTTCGCACGCCAGTTGGGCTAACTTACCAGCAGTAGTTGAATCAACCCCGCCAGAAAGACCCAATACAAAACCATTCAACTGGCTTGCGCGGAGGTAATCACACAAAAAATCAACACGCTTTTCAATTTGCTCTTTAACACAGAAGACTTCCGTTGGAGTTACACCCAACTCATTTAATATTTCTTTTTTAATCGAACTAGTCATCGCAATCACCTTATTTACCTAAAAATTGTTTTTTTATGTGAGCCAAGAAAATCGGGCATTCGCTAATCTCCTTACCTTCGTCATCCGAGATCTTCACGACAGGGAATCCATTTACCTCAACAAGTTTAATCACAGCACTAAGCGCCTTGAACTCACGACCTTTGTTCCCAACCACACCATAGAACATATTGTTTAAGTAAGTGCCCATCGCTACAAATGGCATCGTTTGGTCTTGATACTTCTCAGTTAAATCCAAACCTTTATCCATATTGAGGTTATCCGAGAAGATGATACGCTTAGTCTTCGGATCGATACCCAATGATTTATAGTGTGCAATAAACTTATCTGCAAATACAGACGGACTACCGCTATCTTGACGAACTCCCAACGAGTTTTTTGCCATCTTGTAATCAAAATCTTTTAGAAATGCATCTGACGAAATAGTGTCTGGTAGAAATACCCCTAAGCGACCTTGAAATACCTCATCCCAAACTTCCATTGCAACCTTTTGGTGTGTAGGAAGAGGAGCCAAAACTTGATGCGCCGCCATGTACTGGTGCGCCATAGTTCCTTGGAAGGGTAAGTTTAACTCTTTAGCAAGGTGCAGATTACTTGTTCCAACGAAATGCTCAGGAAGCTGCTTGGACAACATCTCCAAACAAACCTTTTGGACGTTGAATGATGCTCGGCGGCGTGTACCGAACTCCATCAGCTTGAAGTGATGCAGCCCTCGATTCGCTATTTGTTGCTTAGTGTAGTCTATCGATTCCTGCATGTTCTTGCGGAATGTTTCTAGTTTAAGATCAGGGAACTCTTTACGGTTTCTGATTTCAGCCAAGATAGACAAAATCATGATTTCAAAAGGTATAGTGCTCGCCCAAAGACCAACGATTTCAATTTCTAGATCGCCAGCGTCATTGACAGAGAACTTCACTGACTTGCGAGGGTCTAGTTTGAAGTGCCTTAAATACTCCAGAAACATTGGCTTTAACCAAGTCATTTCTGAATACAGAAAGTCTAGTTCATCATCCTTGTAGTAGAGATTCTCCAAAGAATAAATCTCCTCTCGGATCTCACCCGCATACTCCATGAGGTTATCATCACTACGAACCACCAACTTATAGCGAACTTGGGCGTTTGGGTACTTTTCGTGAGCCACTTGCTGCATACTCAATACATAAGCATCAACATCAAGCATTGATTGAATAATCCCGTTTGGGCGGTATACATCTGTGTTGAAGTTTGCATCAAAGTTTCTTTTTAAAATATTCATTCCTAAGCCTTTAGTAGATTTCATAATTAGTTAGTCATCTTGTTTGTCTAACTGCATATTGGATCTCTTTTTCTACTTCGTCAACCTGTTTTACTAACTTTTTGATCAAAAAGGATCGGGTTGGTAATCCTTCTTGACTAATTATCCTTTTTAGATTAAAGTCTTACGTAAGATAAAAAAGTTTGGAAAAATATATGATTGTTACAATCGATTCAGTCTGTATTCGCGTAAAAGACAACAAAACGCCGCAAGTATTACTTCGAAGAAGAGACAAAAAAGACGAACCCGCATATGGTGAGTTCGCATTGACTGGCGGATGGGTTTGGGAAAAGCCTATTAAAGGAAGTGACATCTATGACGCAAATATAGACCAAGCTCTCGACCGCATCCTACGACAGAAGTTGGGCGCAAAACCTAAATACATTGAGCAAATCCCGTCTGTTGGTTCCTCAGATCGAGATACAAGAGACTGGTCTATAACTGTACTTAACTTCTGCTTCTTAGATGATGAAACGAATCGCGACATCGATAAGTCAGACGAGTTTAAATGGGAAAGTTTAGAGGGAATCCTAAATGGCACAACCCCCCTACCCTTTGACCATCAATACTTAGTTGCCAAAGCTTGGTTTGCATTTATCCAAAAAGCCGCTTACTCAACTGTAGGTCTGTTTACTCTACCATCTGTATTCACAACCGTTGACGCAATTCACGCATTTGATGCGATCGGCATTCAGCTAAATAAACAAACTGCTGGGTCACGATTCAAATCAGAAGGAATTATTGTAGAAACAGGCGAAAAGGAATCTGGGCACAGCGGCGCACCAAGAGCACTACTAAAGCTAGGAAAGCAAGAAGTGACAAATTTCTCTCGCCTACTTGTAATGGAAGACAAGTATGACGCCCTAAAAGTCATCACAGAGAAAGAAACTGAAATGAGAAGCAAATGGGTGTAAAAATGGGGGCTAAGTTGCCCCCATTTTTTGTACTACAGCGCGTTAGCGATAGCTTCTGGAACCTGAAAAGCCCCAAACTCGGCAACCGCATCCCTCAATGCATCATCGGGGTCTATCCCTTCACCTGAAAGAATACTAGTAAGACCATAAACTGTATTGCCCTCAGCCTTAGCTCGGAATACAGCGACACTCGCGTCACTCATGTGATCACTAAACCACTTCAAACCTTCGATATCCACTAGCTCGGAAACAGGGAACAGTTCCATCCTTTCCAAGAAATCAGAGAAGAGCCCCATCCGTGAATCTAAGTATGCGTTGCCGTGCATCCGTGTGATCGCTGCCAACTCCGCATCCTGATGGTGACCCCAACGGGAAGAACCAAAGAACTTCCAGTAGCAATTTTTATCAAATCCGACGTTAGATTTATGACCATCAATCAACAGTACCTGACACAGTCGACCATGGGGAAAGTTGACAATAAGATCGTCAGACCAAGAGCCCCATTCATCCTTTGACCTACCTACACTAAACATCATTGTTTTCTGCGATACTTCTCTAGACATTGTCATCCCATTGATTTGACAGTTAAAACACTTAGGTCATTCTACACTACGTCCATGCGTGCGATCAAACTACAGGCGATGTTGATGAAATATAGAAAAAGCGAGATAGAATAACAGCCGCTAACGATGCTAAAGAACCAAAATTCGGACACCATGATGCTGGTCGACTAGGCTGCAGGGCACTAGATCATCTTTAGAGAGTGCTGGGACTTCGTCTTCTCTCAGGGATATCACTTGCGAACACATGTAACTGTCTGACGTATTAACCATTACAACAGTATCAACTGTTGGCTCACCTGAGCCAATGACATTACCAACACCAAGTGCAGCAAGAATAGCAATCGATGCCTTGGTAGCAAACGCGTCAACCAACATAGAGTTTCCTTTTAAAGTATTGTGCCGTAGTACAATCTATCGGCTCTTCACGGACTATATTGCCGGAGCATCCACATACCTGTCAACTAACTAAATGCAGATAAAAGCAACAACCGATTAGGTCTCTCGCAGCGAAATCAAATCACCTCTACAAAAAAATCAAAGCTCTACCAAAAGATCATTTTTTTCTAAAAAGTTAGTAATGCTTCTTGACTAACACCCTGAGAAGATCAATTATGTAGTTAGACAAACAGAATGACTAAGGTAGAAAGATGAGCAAAAAAATTATTGCGTCTTTGGACGTTGATCCACAAAAAGGTTTTACAAATCAAACTCAAATAAACGAGCTGCCTGTGGCTGGTGGTGAGAGTATCGTTGGGGAACTAAATAGCAATGCGAAACTAGCGCGTTACCGCACACTATCGAGAGATTTGCACGTAAAAGGCTCCGACTGGGAAGTCAACACGTCCGATTTAAACGGAACACCACTAGAAAACCCGTCAAAAAACGTAGATGTTCACTGGAACTGTCACACAATACACGGCGAAGAGGGAGCAGAGATCTTAGATGGACTACCTCACGTTATTACTGGCTACGACTTTCAAGTGCCAAAGGGAACAGAGCGAGACTCGCATCCTTATGGCGCATGTTACACCGACCTAGCTGAACGGCAACACACGGGCTTGATTGCTCAATTGAAAATGTGGGAAGTGGACACCGTAATTGTTGGTGGTCTGGCATTTGATTTCTGTGTAGCAACAACCGTTAGACAATTAGCAGAAGCGGGATTCCAAGTTATAGTGAACAAAGCAGCTACTGCCTCTATTTTTACAGACAAGGATCAAGAAACGATTCGTCTAATGGAATCTTGGGGTGCAGTAGTGCTAAGTGACGCCTCGAAAGTCAAAGAATACCTAGAAGGCTAAATATGAGAGTTGGAATCTTTGGAAGTGCGTTTAACCCAATAACAAACGGACACATTGACGCGATAGAACAAGCTTTAAAGCAGTTTGATCACGTCATTGCCGTCCCCTCATACAGTCATGCATTTGGGAAAATGATGAAACCTTATGAGTTCCGACTAAAATTAACGGAAGTCGCACTAACCAAACATTTTGGTGAGCGTGTATCGGTAAGTAACGTTGAGAAACGCATATATTGCAGCGCACCAGTTTACACTTGGCAAGTTATGACCCAACTAGACAAAGAGCTACCAAGCGACACGATAACCTTCATCTGCGGTACGGATAACATCGAACAATTTTGCAAATTCCAAAAGTCTGAGTTAATCAAGAGTCGATGGGGGGTTTATGAAGTTCGTGAACGCTCCCCTATTCGTAGCACTCTAGTGAGGGCTAAATCAGAAAAAGGAAGCTGCATTGATGGTCTAGTACCCTCTATAATCAAACACGAAATTGAAACAGAATACAGAACATGAAACACATTACAAAGAAAGTCTATCAAACCAACTTCCTCAGCGTTAACTTGGCAGTAAACCCTGAGCTGAGTGGTGACAGCGAATTTATGGTTTTTGGGCGTAAAGCCACAAACTATGGGGCTATAATTATACCAGTCACGACAGAAGGAAAAATTGTACTAACCAAAGAGTACCGCTTAGGCTCTGATGACGATGTTATTGGAGTCCCCAAAGGTGCCGCCGATTTTATGGGTGAAAGCCTCAGGGATATCGCGGTGAGGGAGTTAAAAGAAGAGGTTGGTTTGACATTTGATGGCTTCAAAGAAACCCAGATCAAAATTTGGCCCTTACCTGCTTTTGCTGAATTTTACGGTGAGGTGGTAATCGCCACAGGGTGTGCATTCAATACCAATCAAGAACTTGAGGATGGCGAAAGAATTGAAGTCTTCAAAGAAGTAACTCGTGATGAACTCAAGGCGATTGTAATTAGTGGGGAGGTTAATGACGCAGAAAGCCTATGCGCTCTTCAACACTATTTACTATCTACAAGCTAACCGATGTTGAAACTTTAGCTGCAAATGGTAATATCGCGAGAAGCAATAGATACATGGGTTTATGCATGGAAAAGCACGAACTAGCGAAGGCTATTGCTCACTTAATGACATTGATAAAAGAGAATCGCAATGCCAAAAGACCCTATGCTAAAAGAGACCACGTTGTTCATAGCACCTGATGATCCTAGAAAAAAAGGAATTGTTGCGGCGGCAACGAAAAATACTCCATATCTGCATGACAGATTGAAGTGGAGTATCACCAACTACGTTAGAAAAGGTAATGGGGTGCTATTCACTCTCCAGCAAATGGCACCTCAATACGAAAATTCTTTCAGGTAATCACCCAAAGAAGCCCTGCATAGCTGGGCTTCTTTTTTTTCCATAAAACACGTTAGAGAATTAAAAAAACCTTCAAAGTGCGCATTGGTTGAGTTGGGGAATGTGATACTCATTCCTAATCGGCACTCTAAAGCCTCAAACCTCACCCTGATGACGTCCACCAGCTATTTCAGAAACCAATGAAATGCACTAACATAATTTGGTTATAACCAAATAATTGTGAACATCATGCTCGAACAGCAAAAAACAGATTACCTGTTACCCCCTATCATCAACGGAGTAAAAGCGTTTTCCGTGATTAAAGATCAGGATTTTGCGCTTCCTACAAAAATTTACGTTAAAGAGGTGGTAAACCGTATTTACCAGAAGTTCACCTTAGGTGAAGGGCTTAACCACGCAACCCAAGACTGCTTCCTACAAAACAGTCAATCCTCAATCCCCCTAATCGATGAATTGATCGCTAAAATTGTCCTACAAAGTACACTGAACAGCATAAACACAATCGACTATGAAAAAGTTTGTTCAAGACAAGCCCTTCTCAAAGAAAAAGAAAGAAAAAAAGCAGAGCAAACATCAGTCTCGAACAAGAAAGAACTTAGATTAGAACAGTCCCTCGATGACACCGTGTATATCCTTGGCAAGAAAGAGGAAAGCATTACTGATATTGCAGACTATCTAGAGCGTAACGAATTAGGCGCTATTTGGGAATGTTGCAATGAAGAAATGGCAAAGGAAGTAACTGCGCTATTGAGAAATACATTTAGCGAAAGCGACGTTATAAAATTAGATAACCTCTCAGACATAGCGAACACCTTGCCTGTTCCATCTCCTCTGCAAATGAGAGACTTCATTTTGGCAGAATTGCGCTCTATGGCTAATATCGAGTTTAGCTATGAGCAGGGCGTAGTTGATGAGCTTGTCGACAATGTTGAACGTGATGACGTGGATGAGTTCTTGCAAGGCTTTGTCGAATTAATCGACCAGCATTATTTAAGTCGAAATTTATTCCCCGACTGGAACCAACTCGATATTGGAGGGATATTGCAACAATGCCCATCCGAACTCCGCGCATACATTCGAGCTGGAATACTAAAGCTTTTTGGTGAGCACGTTTTAGATGACCCAAGCATTCGGACGATCAAGAACTTTCGACACCTTACTTTACATCTACTACATGGTATTGCTGAAATATCAGAAGTGCTCTCTCTTACACCTCAAAGCAGCAAACCTAAAGATCAGAACCTCGCGAGCAAACAAATCGTCATAAACACTAGCTCAAACAAACAAGACGGCTCCCCTCACCATTTAATTAGCAGCCTTCTCCCGATAATGCTGAGTCATTCCAAAGCCCTACGAGTCCCCGATGTACTAGTCTGCGCCCCTGATACGGTTCTGCGCAGAAAGTCGATTGCATCTAGGACTGGTGGAAAAGTAATTGTCTTAAAGGAAGAGTTGCACAATATGGTGACACAGCCATACATGGCAAAACATCACTTCAATGGAGATGTCGACACAATCGTGGTCTACACTTCTACAGTCGATCAGGACTATTGGGGAATTCTCTTTTATATCTGGCGTCAACTAGCTTCTGAGAACTATCCCGATTTAGAAAGCTTACCAAACATAGTTTTCATCTAAATACAAAGCAGCCCACCTAAGTGGGCTGCATTACATCAAACACTCTACTGTTACATTCGCAAAGCGGCGCTCTTCGCATTATTTTTCTGCTCTCTCTTCGCCAGAGTAGCACTCGATGACACTGCTTTTTGAAAAGCTGCGCCCATTGGGGTTTTGTTGTCTCCGCTAAACTCGATCCCAAAGTTTCTTTGGACAGTCGCCTCAATCTCATCAGAAATGGCCCTACACTCTTGCAAGTGCGCATGTATCTTCTCGGTTCTGTCAGCAGAAGGCATTAACTCTGCCTGATACAGATGAGCATCCATAAGGACTGGCTCGCTTACCGCTACAGGCTTGATGATGTTTTCATCTAGGACCATATAATGGTGAGCATCTGCATCTGGGTTAATCTTATGTATTGTATGGTTCGGCGCAATTTTAGCATCTATTTTTATCGTGTCGCACAGATTAATGGATGCGTATTGCCTCAAAACCGCACCAGCGCCCATCGAAACAATCTTACTCATCACCGAGTCGGGACAATCATTTTTATCAATGACGTATTGAACAAGAGCATCTCTTTGCTCTGAGCCCAAATTGATATCTAGTTCCGCCAGAGCCAAACCAAACGCGGCTCTGAACCTAGCCTCATCAGCGATATCAACGAACTTTTCACCACCGAACTCCATCATTTTCTTAGGGAACACCAAGGCACTATAAACTTTTCCTACTCCGTTTGGAGCTACAATATCCTTAGCCTCCTCAATATCAACATCATACATTGCAGCGATATGCTTAACGTTACCCGCTAAATCTACATTAATAGCCTCGTCATTAGAGCTATACGTGCTGCCAACAGCGAAACTAGAAAAATACTCAGCATCACCGAAGCCATAATTAGCACCGTAGCCTTTAGCCCTTACACCGTTGTAAAGCTGTCCTCTATGTGCAATAAAAGGCTTAACCCCGTTTGATAGAGTAGATTGCACTGAAAGCTCTACAGATGAACGTACTCGTTCGCACTCTTCCAAGAAACTCTCCAATTTGGCATTGTGAGCCTCAAAATCCTCATTAGGCAGCCCAAAGTAAACTGGACGCTCTAGCGGCTCAAAGCTACCCAAACTCTTAACGATATCTGGGTTTAACACCATTATATGACTAGCCAACCCCTTTAATTCTGTTGGTGTCGGAGTAATTGAAGTATCGAACACTATGCAATCAGCACCTAAATATTCGGCAATTTTATTCGGTAGCGCCTCCAGCCCGCTATGTATAAGAAATGAATTCGCCTCAACTGGGTTATCATTCAATTTGACCAAAGAAGAAAAACGCTTCATTCGAATTCGTTCATCGACTACCCCGCAATCCTTTAACGCCTTCATACATATACTCTGAAAACCCGAAACGCCAATGTCTGAGTAATCAAACATTACACCATCACCTACAACCAGAGCTTTATCTGTAGTAACTGCAGACGAATACACTCTACCATTGCCCCTTGCGAGCATCAGAGCCCTTTCATGTGCTACCTCTGTACCATTCTTCTTAGCATTGAGATCTATATTCCCCAATAAGTCTCTATTCTGAATAGCATCGGCAATGGCGTACCCACAACCATCTCCAAAGTTGGTTGTGTAATAATCTGCATCTCCGTAAACGAATCGTTCGCCATATGACTTGTCACGCGGTCCCTCATACATTTGACCGCGAAAAACCACTTCATTTTTGAGCGTTGATAATCTCATTACCTTTTTTATAAGGATATACAATTGGCACCCTATAGAGAAATAACCGACAGCCAACACTGAAAGAAACAGAAAGTAACAACCCCATGTTACCGATCATCATCAGCTTTGCCTTAAATTAAAAAAAACAACACCCTACAATCATGTTACATTCGCAAAAATGCGATGATCATTTACATACACCACCCTCTCACAGTTACTATCAATATTTAGCTTGAGCTCCAACTCTGCAGATATTACTTTTTAATAAAAGTAATGACACAACCCATAACCCTCTTTCAGGGCAACTGCCTAGAGGAGCTAAAAAAGATACCCGACAATTCAGTTGACTTAATACTCACCGACCCTCCTTACGGCACAGTTGCATGTCCATGGGATATCATCATTGCCTTTGAACCTATGTGGCGACAGCTCAAGCGAGTCATAAAGCCCCGTGGAATCATTGCTCTAATGGGAAATGAACCTTTCACCAGCATGTTGATATGCTCAAACCTGAAAGATTTTAGGTATCGCTGGGACTGGAAGAAAAACAAGTCGACCGGCTTCCTCAATGCAAAAAAGCAACCATTAAGATGCATCGAAGATGTTTGCATCTTCTATGGAAAAGCTGGCACGTACAACCCCCAAAAGACCGAAGGTCACAAGCCTGTAAACTCGTACACTAAGCACACTAGTGATGGCACCACTATGGGCAAGACAAAGAGGGGGATATCTGGGGGTGGTCAAACTGATAGATACCCAGTGAATATCGTTGAGATTCCCGTAGTCAACAATGACGGCTCTAGTGCTGATGGCAAGAAGACTCACCCAACCCAAAAGCCTATTGAGTTAATGGACTATTTCATCAAAACATATTCAAATGAAGGAGATGTGGTTCTAGATTTTTGCATGGGAAGTGGTACTACTGGAGTCAGTGCCAAAAGACTGAACAGAGCGTTTATCGGAATAGAGCTCAATGAAGGGTATTTCATTGATGCATCCCTTAGAATACTACGGGGCTAAAAAACAGAGGGTTACCTCTGTTTTTTATTTAGTTGTCCGACGCTCCAAATCGTCTGCGCAGCAGTAGAGAGGGAAAAGAGACATGGATGCGACAACCAAAAATGCACCACCAAGAAGCGAAGCTTTAATTGCTGATTTAGGTAAATTTAAATTCACTCCCAAAGGCTTCAATTTAGGCATCATTACTTTAAGAGCGACGTACCCATGAAGTCCCGAAAACAGCCAAACTACAATAAAAAAAGTAGCCAACTCAAACACCAACATTATAGAAACCTCCATATAAAAACACCTACATCAAAGGACGCACTAAACCTCAGTGTCATCAGCCAAGAGATGCAGTAGATCCTCGTCGTTAGACCAACTTACCAAATCACTTTCAAGCAGGTGGTTCATCAGCTCAACTGACACTCCACACGAGACAGCAAACTCCAAAATCCCCTCAGAGTTCCCATCAACCGCATTGGACGCAACCTTTGACGCATAGTGATTTAAAAGCAAGTTGTGGGGCGGCGTTATCATCATGATCGAATAACTCGCACGATGTTTTTGTTCAAAGTTCGACAAGTGCTCACCTCTGAATGTGAGGAGCTCATCAATATAATTGGAATGGTAACCTACATCTTGGTAATACTCGACCCAAACATCATCAGAGGAGAACGCCTGAATAGCGCGATCGCCAGACAAAACACCATCATATCCACTGAACGCACCCATATAATCAGACAGGATATCCGAACCTAAGTCACTCAGTTCATCCGACGCATCATCTATTAAATCATAAGCATACTCTAATAAAGTAGAAGTTTGATGATTGCGAGGCACCCCATCAGAACCCGAAGAAGCACAAGCAGAGAACAACCCCGACACCAGCAATAAATGCAGGGATAGTCGCTTAGTTCTTAGCATTAGACTTCTCTTCTAGCAATCGATGTAGCTTAGAAGAGCTAGTAATAGGCGAAAGCGCCTTTGAGCGGCGCTCGCACTCTTTCTCGATAAATTCAGCCAACTCGCCCTCATCAACTTCTACGACATCATATTCACTTGGCTTTCTTTTACCTTCATCCCAAGAGTCGATCATCATAGCAACGCCTATGTCACCGCTATTGCATGTAAAAAAACCACAAACCTTACACTTAGGACAATCAGTACCAAGTAACTCCTTAATCCAAATCACCTCGCAACTCATGCAAAAACGATTAGGGGAAATAACTATATCCACAATAAAACTACCTTCTCAATTAAAGACTTAGATATATTGCGCATATTAAAGGAATTGAGGGCGCAAACAGGAAGAGAAAATACCATAACAAACAGAAGAAATCACTCGAATAACAAAGCTAAAGCAGGTACACCACACCATCAAGGAGATCTTGGGTCCATTGTTCGCCTCTTTTTTTCATGAATTTGGTCAGCATTCGCCCCCCTATCAATAAAATGCAGAAGCGAGTCAGTAAGACTATGCGAACGGTCATCTTCATAAACCCTCGTCAACAACGAGGGGTCGTATGCCGCAACCTCATTTCCATACATAGCCCCTTTGTAACCGAGGTGCCGCGCTAACTCTGGCACATAGGTTTGTGTCAAGTTCAGAAGGTTTTCTATCGTCGCGCCCTCTAGAGAGCCACCTTGTTTCCACCTAACCAACCCATGTGTTCTAGAGTTTAGTCCACGAAACTCAGTTGGGTATTCTGATTTCGGAATCATTTTAGCTTTCACAACATCAAAATCCGAGTGAGATGTTAGCCGCTGAAGCTCCTCTAATCGCACCAAACCATCCTTATTCAACGGTAGCACCTCATAAAGAAAGTCATTAAATCGTTCCAACTCTGCCACAGGAACATTTTGCAACAACACACTCTTAATCGACTCCAGCTGTTTTTCCGTCATGTTGTCCCAGTCAAGGAAATCAGTAACGTCTACATCAAATTCCATTACGCAATCTCCATACTGCTGAGCCTTAGATAGCGTTGGCGTTGTGTAATAACCCTGCCCTAAAGCAGAAGTGCTGCGCACACCGCTGCGATCAAAGACATCAAAATAGACATCAGAGCCGTGATAAAGACGTCGAATCTCTTTATTTTTCACTCTTTTGTTTTATTTTACGCTAAATAGGCAGAAATAAAAAAAGCCACTGGAATAGTGGCTTTTAGTACATCTTACAGAAAGTTGGACTGAGAAATCTTTGGCGCTAAACCATCACATCACGAACAGTAATGCGCCATTAGAGTTGACTTAGCTAACTCTGCACACCTTAGCGCTGTCACGCTGTCAGCAGAATTTTTCATGGGAACTTTATTGACCCAATCATCTCCAAGCAAATCATGAAGTATACCCGCATTATACTTAACCCAAACCATGCCATCGTCATATAGATCGGATTCGTAAGTTTCAATCGATTCAAACAGTTCACGAGACTCTAACGCCGAATAAATTTTGGCACGCCTTCGTCTTACAACTGCCAACTTCAACCCGACAAGTAGAAGGTCGACATCTACGGCTTCTGGCTCACTCGAAAGGAATTGCGCAGCTAAGGAGGATACAACCAAGTCAGGCAACCATTCGCGAATCTTTAGGATCTCCTTTCCATACCAATATGATGAAAATGATTTAGAACCAGCACGCGCCATAATGAATGTACCAGCTTCACAAGCCTCAGCGTGCACTGAAAAAGAAGACACCGACACACCCTTAGGCTCGTCCACAACTAATACAGAAGATTGCTGAACCCTCACTTCCAAATCAAGCCCCACCATCCGCAAGTGCAGATCGGACATGCGATATAGCTTTCTCTCCAGCCCCCACACCATTTCTCAAATCGTATGCAGATGCATCGAACTCACTACCAGTGATATCCACCTTCATGACTCTTCCTTTAAGGTAATCAAACGAAATTCGCCCTGTTTGCCCACCTAGCAGCCTGCTTGCATCTCTAGACGTCATCCTGTGGGTAAAGTCAACTTGCTTAACGGACATCCCACCAGCGCGAGAGGCGTTGTACAAAGCCGCCAAGACTGCTTCCTTAGGAAGACCCTTTATGTTAACCATCGCCATTTTTAACGCACACTCACTATAGATCGTCCTGCCAAGTCGGAGGGACGTTCACTTGCTCCAAACCATCAATACACAAACCTATTTGCTCAGCATCTTCTCGACTAAACCCAATCGAATTAAGATACTCAACCGTGACTTCAGCATTATCCGATACTATTGTCCGTAGCAACTGAGATATCCTCATATTGATCATAACATCGTTCTGCGAGGATGCCTGAATCACATTCACCGTTGCACCCCCAAACATTAAATTGTTCGGATTGAAAGGCTTATCCAACTTAGAGTTATCTACAACCCACGTCATATAGCCATTAGAATAAGGGTTTAGTGATGACATAATTATCCTTTATTATTTTTGGGGTTCGGAAAAGAGTATGTACTTTGCAAATACATCATTAGCCCTTCTTATTTCTAATAACCATACCAAAAGGCTGATAGAGGTCACTTTGCATTGCATGATGCTTAACGATTACTTCCGCCATTTCCTCACTTTGGTTAGACATAATCAGACGTTTTCTCAATGACCACTCATCCATTAATGCTATCCATCGCTCTTGCAGAAACGTGTCGTAAGGAGGGGTCTCAAGGCTTTCATACTGAAAACAAAGGGACGACCAAGCCTTATCAATATCTTCTACTTCCGCCTCGCTCATAAAATCTCTAAATTCGCTCATTTGCTCATGAAAATATTCACAAGTAATAAATCCGACATCGGCAGCAATACAACCATCAATACCAAGCCAGCCTCTCGGCTGTTGAATGTTTGTGTACATTTCTACTTCTCCATATTAGTAAAATTCATGCGATACACACTCTTTTCCTAACACCCCTTATTTTCAAGTTTCGCGATCGCACCATAATAAAACTCACCTGCGAAAACGAATTTAAACCAACGTAATTTTGGCTTAGCCCTGTTGAAGATGGCTAGCTGTTCGGTTGAGGAGAATGTTTTTGGAAACACAACGTCCGAAACCAATAAATCGAACTCGGATTGATCAGGCAACTGGTAAAGAGTTGCTGTGGGCTTTGAACCAAAAGGGCGGCTCGCAATGAACCATACATAGTCAGTTCTACCCTCCGACGAGTAAAGCTCATTTATTTTGCGATACGCTTCATCAAAAAGAGGTGAACTGTAACTTTGAGTCTTTCTTTTTTTGAAATTGGAATAATCAAGGCTATCCACATCTCTATTTATCCCGATCCCCACGGAAGAGCCGAGAAAAGTAGAAGTTGATAGAGAAGCTTCATAAATGCCCGCTTTTTCTAGAAGAGCCATATCGATGTCAGAACCTAACTTTGAACGCTTGGTTAGGACAGCTTTTCGTGCGGCGAAAAACATTTCACCCCACTCCTTGGTTGTAAAGCCTATTTGGCACCAAACCGCCCTTTCTTTAGGGGCTATATCAACACCATAGTCAATGAATGAATAATCCACATCTCGCAGCACGATATCGTCGAAGATAATGGAGCCATGGGAGTCGTACACTTTAAGATGATCGCCTGAATCGATATTAAGATACGCCGCCTCACCTTCACCTCGACGCAAACCTGATTGATCCAAAAAGCGCCAATCAACACCGACGTCAGTGCTCAAGACCTCCAATTGACCAACAATCATGCCCTTTGGTAATGGCGACGGACTTTCGTCCGCAATTTCCCACTGACCGAGTAACACTTCGACGCCCCTTTGAAGTCGTTCTTTATTCATTACTTGTAGAAATTCAGGCTTATGAAAAAAAAGAACTCCGTCGTCAACAAATTGATCAATCAATTGACTTACGTCAGAAGTGCGACGTTCTAGATTGGCTGCGTTCATTTTATCAAATACCGATAGCTTGTGACGCTCAAGGGCACCACAGAATGACTGTAGTCGGATCGAAGAAACTAGTTCCATCTACTCAAAACCTAACTTTTTCTGTCAAATAATAAACTTGTGCGGATTTTACCAGAGAAAAACAGAGCATTGAAGTCAAAAGAGGAAAATGACGTATTGGGAATAAGAGGTACGGATCACAAGTTTGATCATTGAGATAATTATCAATAAATTGCAATAAATAGAAAAAAAGAAACCTCCAATAAGGAGGCTTTCTCAATGTGGAACTGGGGACGTATGAGTTTTAAACTTGCCAACAGGGGCACCTCCCCAAACTGCAACAGATAAACTGCACTAGAATGCAGCAGCGTGCTCGGTAGATTGAACTAGTGAAACCTTAACCCGACTCATCTTCTTACCACTCTATTAACGTAACACCAATGGCACTACTTACCAAATCTTTTGGTTTCATGAATCGCAAGAGCTGCCTCAAGCATACTACCTTTAGGAAGCACCCCATTCTGTCTCGCAAGCTTTGCCATTGCCACCATGGGGTGAAGTTGCTCCGCACCCTGAAATAATTGATCCATTGGCTTAGTGAGGAGCTGAGGGTGCGCATTAATAGACCCTTTATGCTTGAACCCTAGATGTTTCCAAATCTTTGACGGCAACCCTTCCGTTAAATCGACAGAAACCAGTTGAACTGATTTTTTAGCGAGGTATGGCTTTAGTTTTTTTAGTGTCGCGCTCAAGTAACCCTTACCTTGCTCGCTTTCCTCAAACGCTGCAAACATAATCTGTCCATAGTTTGGGAATTCTGGAGCAAACACATTTACAATAACGCCACCCTTCACCCCATCAGGGTACGCGACAAACAAATTTTCCAAAGCAATAAAGTTAGGCTTAGCCTTAACAGGGTCTCCCGACAATTCATTATAGAGATCAACGACCTCTTGCGCTTTAGTGCTGAATTCAGAACTGGTTCCTGCAACGATTTTAATTTTCATACGGTCATTACTCAAAAGAAGACTGGGATAGAACACTGTTTTAACAGAATTTCTTTCTTTTTTCTACCAAATTTCCCGTTAACAACCACGCATGATGACATTGTGAACTTAAGTCAGTTTCAAGCCACCATAATTAGCGCAAACAAAAGCTTGCTCTTGGTACGAAAACAACTCCGCATCTGAGAACTCCAACGGTAACGCCCTCCCGCCGTAGAACTTCTTTAGGTCATTAGCTTTTACTATATGGACTGGGCACTGAGCGTTAATTTGGACTAAAGCCTCTAGTTTGAACCCAGTCGGACTCCCTATCATACGCCCCTTTCTAGAACGCTGTTTTATCACAAGCATATCCGCATCCACCGACGACAGGTATGCCCGAATATCACTAAAAATCGATGAAATACACTGACTATCTTCGTCATCACCCACTGTAAAGCTAGCACATGACTCGGCATGAGAAACAACTAAGCCTCCGTCGAAGGTTACATCAACCATGTAAACAGAGCTCCCTTTAATTTCGACCCCTACCACTTTCATAATCAGCTTCCATTTTTAAAGATTATCATTACATTATCGATCCCCAAGTCCTTCCAGACCCTCAATCGATCACTCACATTGAGCAGAGGTTCATCCTTAGCTCCTAACGTCTCAAAAAGGCACTTACTGTCACATATGGCAACTCCACCTGTGTCAACAACTTGGAACTGCTCCTCAATCATTTGACTGGTCAACTCACAAGTCAAAGTTTGACGGATTAACTTTTCGCTTTCTGGATAGGAAAGCCTCATGGTTGCCAGCGACGAATCTGGCTTCCATATGGAAGCTCCGCCCCTCACAGGAACAAACTCGACCGACATTCCGCGTGACAATTTATTTTTTAACTGCATTTTTATTGTTCAAAATTATATGTTAGTTCTACATTTAGCATGTAGGTATCCAAACCCATCATCCTAATTTTCGGCACAACACCAAACTCACCAAGGCTCAAGTGGGAGGAGTGATACTCAACACCAAGTAAAGGCGTCACCAAAGTATCACCAAAGAAAAACGTATCATCTCGCAAAATGTTGACATCGTAACCCGTAACGACACCAACACCACCAACGAGACCAACACCACCAAAGTTCCAGAGCTCCCGCTCAATACTGATCATATTTGAGCGCTCGAAGTAAGAATTCTCAAACGTAGATACCCCTAAAGACCACCCACCCTTAGAGATACCGAGAGAGACCAAATTATTTGACTCATTGTAAGCATGGGCAACTCCATTTATATCATTATACGTACCGTCAGAATGGTCGGTTATCAGATTAATTTCCGTCGAAATACTCCACCCCTCCCAGATACGAGGCGGCAGGATTGTATCACTGGACGCAAGGCTTGATATAGGGCTTAATGCTAGAATTAACGCTAAGTGCTTTTGATTGCTTTTCATTTGCTCAATTATTTAGGACACATCGTACACATTCGTCGAGAAACCTCCTAACATCAGCACAATGGCAAACGAAACTTACACCAAACTGTTCAGGAAAATTAATGGAGCGTATTTAGAATGAGAACAATCGATGTAGACGAACTGCAAGCAAACTTCGACCACCATTTAGATGAGGTGTCACAGGGTAACAAGTTGAAAGTTATCAATAAAGGCAATGGGTTTGTAATGATGTCGGCAAAGGAATTCGAACGACTTAAATCATCTGAACAATCGCTACTTAATGATCTAGCTAGAAAGGAATGAAAAAGGCGGGAAACCCGCCTTAGTGCTCTTCTTGGTAGTCAGTTAAAGCGGAGAGCCCCGCTTCTGGATAAACATTGTCCAGACAATACGCGAATTCCATGTCGTCTTCCTCGCGCCCAACCCGCCTAACTTGTTGTGAGTTAGGTACAGATTTAACTTCTAGAATTCAAACCTGCCATTAATCTTGCCTAGTATTGCGAGCCCTACCCAAGCAACACCTTCTCCACAACGAGAACTTTTTCAAGAGGCAACGCTCTTTAATTGACCTCAGGTACACGGAATTTAGTCGGTCAAGTAAATCCGGCAATCACAACCTAAGAGCTCACCTACATGGGTATTTTTTTACGCTTATGCCGCCTGTTCAGCAAAGCAAAGACCCAATCTAACTCCAACAACTTTTGGCGTAACAAACGAGGGCATTATCTGCTCTACACACTTAAATTAAGATAGACGGGGGGTTATGGCAAATTTTTCTTCAACGAGCGAAATTTGAATACTTCATTCAGATACAAGATAATTACAAGAAATGCTCCGAAACAACCTAGCTCTTTCCATCGCCCTATGCGCTGCGACCGCACCGGCAACAGCACTAGCTGACGCTGATGATTTCAGGTTCGTCTTGAAAGGACGTATAGACCAACACACGACATCAAACTCTTGCTCGGGTTACGACACCCACAGTGAGCACGACAAAGTTCTCGCTATCATATCTAATGAAAATAACCTCCTAGAGTCAGTCGAGTCTTTTGACATCGGCTACTGCGGGGTAAAAATGACTGGGTACGTAAATAACTCTCAATCATATCACTACAAGAATTTGTTCGGGAAAGAACAACTCCACCAGCAATTTGCCTCCAATGATTTTGCTCACATTAAAGGGGGCGCGTTCTCAGTCGAAGCCTACATTGACCAGATGGAGCGACACTGCAAGAACAACGACGATGAACTAAGCATAACCATTCATACGAAAGACGGTAATGAACTTCACGGCAAGCAAAAGTTCGAAATGCCCCACTACCTCAACTCTCCGCGATTCGTAGCTTACTTCGACGACGAGGGCATTCACTCTAAAATGCTTGGCGAAACCGACCAACAAGTTCACATCACATATAGTTACGCGTTTGGCGACTCAGAGCGCATAGAGGTAAGAAAGACCCTCAATGGAGAAGATGCACTAAAATGGAAAACTCAAGATTTGAGCGCCCTCAATACAGGTCATGATGGCACTTTGAAATACTTGGCTGTCATTTACGACTATAACAACGAATACCATGGTGAAATGCAACCAAACTCTCCACTAGAAAATGAACGAGGCTATGGTGGTGAGAATAGAATTGAACTATTTAATTCTGGACACCCATTATTCGGCAACGTTAATCCTGACGGCACATGTAGATAGTTTAAAAAAGGGTGCCGAGGCACCCTTTCGTCAAAGACTCACTTTCAACCCAAGACAACACACCCAAGGTCTCTCTTGCCTTTCTTTAAGAAGCAGTACGTTTCATGGATAAAGTCTGCGTCATCTAAAACCCGATCCACCCTTTTCTCCTTAACGCCATTGATCGTTATCGCTCCATCGGACAATAGAGTTTTAGCCTGACTTTTAGAGCTAACCATGCCTAACTTGAGAAGAGCAGACGACAAAGTTTCATCCAAAGATACAGTTGCACACTCCAAACCTTTCACAACCTCCTCTAATGCGAAAGGACTCAATGCACTAAAGTCACCAGAAACAAGCGCCTGAGTTATATCTTGAGCTTCCTTTAGCCCCGCCTCTCCGTGAACCAGCAAAGTCATCTCCTCCGCCAGCAACCTAAGGGCACTTGGTGCTCCCTTTTTCAGTGAATCACTATGTCTTATTGCTTCAACTTCTTCGGGAGACTTCATCGAGAAAAAGTTCAGAAGTTTATAAACTTCCTCGTCTTCGACGTTAAGCCAAAATTGGTAGAAGTCAAATGGAGATGTCTTCTGCGGATCAAGCCAAACTGCGTTACCCTCACTCTTACCAAACTTCTGCCCATTAGAGGTTGTCAGCAGTTTAGTTGTCAACCCAAAGGCTTCTTCGGAATGCCCCATTTTTTTGTGTATAAGACTCGTCCCCGCAGTAATGTTCCCCATCTGATCGGAACCTCCAATCTGCAAACTACACCCATAGGCTTGCTTCAAATGGTAGAAATCGAGTCCCTGAATTATTTGGTAGCAGAACTCCGTAAATGATATCCCCTCCGCTCCGCTATCAAATCGCCTCCTAACTGACTCCTTAGCCATCATTTCGTTCACAGAGAAGTATTTCCCCACATCCCTAAAAAAGTCCAAAATGCAGTAGTTTTGTGCCCAATCAAGGTTATCAACAACAACGACACCTTCGCCCAAAAAGCTCCTAATCTGTTTTGTGATTGCAGCCTTGTAGCCCTCAATTGTTTGAAGATCTATTAAATTTCGCTCGGTGCTTTTCCCTGACGGATCACCAATCGCACCTGTAGCGCCACCAACGAGTGCTATAACAGTGTGTCCCGCATCCATAAATCGTTTCATGTTAACCAACGGAAGCATATTACCAATATGCAGCGAGTCAGCCGTAGGATCGAAACCGCAGTACACGGTCAACTTTACTCCGCGCTCAAAAATATCCTCTAACTCACCTGCACCCGTAACAGCAGCCAACACGCCTCTGTCAGTCAGTTCTTTAATCATAAAGTCATCCAAAAACTAAAAACTTAAACAAGTAATCCTCATCTAAGCAGATGAGGATTCGTTATTCAATAAAAAGAGAAGTTGCCCTTCAAAAAAAAGAATTAGACGAGAAGGATTTTGTTTGAAACGACACCCTCAATAGGGGAAACATAGCGCATAGCTTGCACCATTGACTCCATTCTCATCTCATCCCATAAGGTCACCTTAACCCCTACAAGAGCATAGATCTCCGAGATACTAAGGTCTCTGAGCATAGCCATATCAAAAACACCTGAAAATCCAGAAAAGAAGTAGTTCACCACCAACCCAAATGACCTAGCATGTTGGGCAAGGTTAGTGCAACTTAAGCAATCTTCCAAGAACATCACTCGGAAATCAGTCCCTCCATCCGCCACATTATCGAGAATTTGGAGACCTATTACCCTTGATATGAAATTAGCGATCGCAATATTGTTGAATACAAGATGATTATCGGAAGCCTTAACAATATCTATCCCATCTTTAGCGCAATATTGCACCACTAGATTATAGGCAGCCATAGAATCCGCAAACAACCATCTCCACTGCTCTAACTCCAATTTAGAAAGCTTGTCGCCAACCTTGAACCTCCCGCTACTTTCAGTGCGAGCCTCGTTTATCAACCGTTCGACAAACTCTATTAGGTGAGAGTCGTGATTCTCGCGAATGGTTTCTATAACAGAAGGAAGGGACAGAGCATTAGCATCTCCGTTTAAATATGCTTTCAATAGGTAATCCTTGAAAAGACTCAAAAAGACACTTCGGTATCCTATAAGGCTTACGCTGTTTTGATGCTCATTCGTTGCTGACTCTATAAGCTTGAGAAACGAATCACTTGTTACATTTCCCAATGAAAGCTTGGGAGCGTTAACAGAACCGTCGAAAAATCGGACATCAGCACAATTGATCCCTGAAGAGGCAAAAGAGTCTAGGACGTCAGCACGATCCAAATCACCCGCAACCCAAAGGGAACCACGTTGGGCAATTAGAGAGCGGTTCAATTTCACTGCGGGTAAAAGGTAACTAGAGGCCCCTCCTCCATACAGCACACCCTTTTCACCAGATGCCTCACTCAACAACTGATTACCGACGAAAAATACGTGACACTCTTTACTAGGCTTCACGGATTTCACCACCACACTAGCTATTGAGTCAATGAGATCTGCGTTATCTATGCCACACCTATCAGACACGTAAGCGACGACAAAACTGATCAAAACCTTGTATTTGAATAGATCCCCTCGATAAGAGTTCAAAATCTTCATTGCTTCACTTGTACTAAGTCGACAGTATTCAGAGTCCGTCAAAAGCACAGAAATCGCCCGTTTAAGTGCATCCAACACATCTTCACCAGTGACCTCTATCGGCTCACCACGCACCGAGAACGCATCCCTGTATGATTGAAGCTTGGACGTAAGTATTTCTGCAATACAGTCCTGCTGAGTCTTTTTCCTATTAAGAAACATCTATGAATAACCCTTTTTATTAAACATACCATAATTCACAACACCTTCGTCAAAGGTACTCTATCAACATGCTGGCAACAGATTCCTCAGTGTCGTATGATGAACCCAAGATACTCCACACGCTAGTTTGCCCGCAAACCACTACATCTTCGTTTACGGTACGACTGTGATTTTTTAGGGGCACTTGAGCAACAAAGCACAATCACTCATAGCTTTGGACTAACTTTTCGACGAGATTAGTCCGTTCTGGCCCGCGTTCATTAACACTAACACTGGGGAGCAGTATTTTGTTTATATGCAGCATGACCAACTTTCAAGTTGGCTTAAATGAATACCCAAAAAAACTTAAGGGTCGAGCGCTACATAATTGGATATACAAAGCCCTTTCAAAGCGCGAGCGCTTTTCTTCATTTGAAATTTCGGATGACGTTCGGATGGCGAGAACCATTATGTATTTGGAGAAAATTGGAAAAATATCAATGGATAATAAACGTTATTCATTCCCATATTTGCACATCACACTGAAATAAAAATTAGTGTTCGCCAAAACATGAGAGGCATATTACTATAGCCACACAATAGGAGGTAGTATGCTTACGTTTGATTATGAATTTAAGATTCTTGACACAAAGATAACGGGTCGTGGAACTGTTTCTCAGAAGACGATAGAACTTGCGATATCAGAGGTCAAATCTGATATTAGTGAGCAGTACAAATGCGAAGCTGCCCTAGTCACCATCACCAGCATCATCCAAGCCGCAACCCCAGCAACCAACTGATGGTCAAGGAGTATCATGAACACTTCCATTGATTTGCTTGAGTTTAAAAAACTGTATGCCATCGCCATGGCTGATGCGCCAGACACAAATAACCTACTCCCCAATACAGGGGAGGGACACCCCCTGTTTAGCAAAATAATCAATGACGCCATTGAATTTAATGTTACTGACAGAGGGATCTCAGGTTTTGAGCAGTGGATTCACTCACTATCCAACCTAGAGCGACACATGGTCGCAGGTAAAAGCAGCATTAAACTGTTCGGATTGCGCACCACGCAAGTAAATGCCCCAGCGCTATGCGAAAAGACCAAAAAACTCTGGGAGTTAGGATTAATTACAAGCATAACACCCTCTTTTCACAACATACGAGGAAGCACCCTAACTTACAACCAATGTAAGATGAAAGAGCTAACTCTTAGAAAGGGGCTGGTGGATCGGTTAAATGTACACGACGTATGCAGAAACACCAACGAAGACTCCCTCATTAGAAGAATGACTGCCACCATTATGTTCTTTCAACCTATAGTTGGAAGCGCGGGTGAACTAAATCGAAGAAAGGACGAAATAATACGCGGGGACGCTTGCGACGAATTTTGTCCAGATAACACAGGAGAAGTGCCCACACCCCCTAGTAATTTGCTCACAATAAGTCACTGTTGGGATTTGGGGAATAACACTAAGATTGAGTCACAAAATTCTTCGAAAAAACTCACCTCATTGGTTCCCCTTGAGATTGTACAGTCCAAACATGAACTTGTTCTTCATGCCTACGAAAAAGGGGACTTAACAGCCATCAGGATAACCGTAAATGACGACGGCAATGAGCTGTTCAATGCACACATCGTGGATAAAGCATCCTTACCACACATTTTCGAACATATGGTCAATGCCTTAGAAGAACGAAACGTCGTCGTCGAACGTTGTGAGTTAAAAGCTGAGATATCCTTAACAACAGAAACCCCCGAGCTTTATGACGACCTGCTAAAGCATGGCGAAAATAACCCCTCCAATCCCCTTACGATCAAAGCAAAATAGATAAAAAAGAAGCTTAGGCACAACCTAAGCTTCGCACATCGTCAACTAATTGCCCTGATGGACACAGCGACAACCTTCTTGCTTTTAAATCGCAGAAAGAAATGCCTCTGCCTCACCAACAAAGCACTCAGCAACATCAACCACGCTGGAGTTGATCAACGGGTTAGCAAGTAGCTCTTCTGGGTCAGCTTTATCAACGAAAATAATTCTAGAACCAGAGTTTGCAGCGACATTGAACATGTCTGTGATGTACTGGAAGTATGATTGCGTCCCGATAACCAAGACCACGTCAGCTTGCTCAGCGCGATAGTTCGCCTCTAGTGGATTAAAGTTAGGAAACATATTGAATAGAACTACGTTAGGTCGAAGTATATTGCCGCAACGAACACACGTCGGAACATCTTTTGACAAAAGTTGCTCACGGTAGTCGTAATCTTGTGCTGAGCAATTTGTGCAAGATGCGGACTCAACATGACCATGAATCTCCTGCACACTCTCAGTGCCGGCTCGTTTATGCAGCCCATCGACATTTTGAGTTATCAAGTCGAAATGTTTCGCCACTTTCTCTATTTCCGTTATCGCACGATACCCATCCGTTGGCGCAACCGAAGAAAACTTACTCATACTTTCCCCAATGTATTCCCATACCTGTGCTGGGTTTACATCAAAGTTCTCCTTGGAAAGCACGACTTCAATAGGCAGACCATACTTTGCCTGTAGTTCTGTATAAACACCATCATCTCCCCAATAAGGAGGAATCCCTGCCGCAACAGACATCCCCGCCCCCGTGATAACCAGTACATTCTTTCCCTCAAATTCAGAAAGCTGGATCGGCTCTTTAGTTATGACCATTTTAAATACCATCTTGTAAGTTGCTGAGTGACTATAACAAAGCTACGATATTAAAAAAACAAAATGAGCGTGATAGAAATAAAGAACATCCAGTATCACAAACCCACACAAAACGACACATACGTTGGAAGGGGCTCCCCCTTAGGTAATCCAAACTCTATGTCCGAAGGCTTATCTAGACAAGAGGCAATCGAAGCCTACGAATATGACTTCAATCGAGAGCTAAGAGATCCTGACAGCAGGGTTAGTCAAGAAGTGCGAAGACTCGCTCAACTATTAATAGCTGGAAACCCAATCAACTTAGTGTGCCACTGTTCGCCGCTACAATGCCACGCAGAAATAATAAAAAAACACCTGCTCAGCCTTGACATCATCAATCGCTAAAATCTATTACTTTATTATCGAGCAGGGAGGTATACGGATCTTACCACTCTAATCGACGCTCATCTCTAAGGCATTTATGCGTAAAAGCAAGGATGAACAACAATCAGGAAGATTGCGAGAGTCACTACGTTAGTGTGAACTTGAAAATAAGAAACGGAGAGAGCGAGACTTGTTAACCTCACTAAGTCTTTTCGCCCCCAATTGGGGGCATTTTTCTTTTTTCGCATTTGAATTGTGATACCATCCTGCTTCAATTCATGGAGCCATCAAATGAACATCAACTACACTGACATCGCTGCTGCCTACTGCATGTGCAATGCAGCATTGATCGCCAATAAACGATACTTTAATGCCGTCGAAGTTAGACTGAATATCAAAAATAAAGAAATCGAATTCGTCGATGATCTTGGTGAGGTTAACCACGCCTTTAATGCCATCGAACTAGAAGAACTCACTGGGGTAAGCCGCACGAAATTTCAGAAATGGGCTATTTGCGAGCAGCTAGTTCAATCAAAGCCTTGGATATTCAACCATAGTGACGATGAAGTTATTAGTTGGGATCGCAACACCATGGGGCTAACGATTACCCTGAAAAGTGGCTACAAGTATTACCCTAAAGTGGTCTCAATCGGTAACGTAATGCAACAAGCCGAAGCCTCTCAAGATAACGCCTTTCCTTGCCGTGAATTGTTGGCAGAACTTCACTAAAAAACAGTAAACTGAGAATAAAGAATATGGCTAAGCTATTTTTCCGTTACAGCTCAATGGACGCAGGGAAATCAACTGCTCTCCTTCAAGCATCACACAACTACAATCAAGGCGGACTTAATACTATATTGTTCACCGCAGCCATCGATGACCGCTACAATGTCGGCGAAATAACGTCACGAATCGGAATATCCGCCAAAGCTAATACGTTTACGGACACAACAAACATTTTTGAGGAAGTTCAATCTCTATGTGATAAATCCGAAAAAGAAGTTGGCTGCATCTTGATAGATGAATGTCAATTTTTGACTCGCTCACAGGTTGCACAACTCACCCAAGTCGTTGACGATCTCGACATAGGCGTCATGTGTTACGGTCTTCGTACTGATTTTCTAGGTGAACTATTTGAGGGAAGTAAACATCTACTGGCTTGGGCGGATCATATCGAGCAAGTTGTCACAATTTGCTCAGTCGATGGGTGTAAAAAACGAGCGCACATGGTCTTACGCAAAGATGAAAACGGCAACTACTCGCACTCAGGCGACCAAATATCTATCGGTGGCAACGATAGCTACCAATCCGTTTGCCGCAAACACTACATCGAACGATTAACCAATCAAAAACGCAAAGAAGGTTTGGATTGCGAAAAGCACATCTTGGCTCAATAACATAAGATAAGGGGGAGACAAGCTCTTATCAGCTCAACTCCCCCCAAGCACGATGTGACTCTTTATTATCGTTTGCCTAACTAGATGCTGACTTGGCGTCTTCCATAAAGTCATTCATTTCTAATTCGCCAAAATCCTTACCTTCATACTCTACATCCCATGAAGGGTTAGTCAGCATACTCAAGTTAAAAATGAATGAATATCGCACACCACTTAGCACCTCCTCCACCTGATGGGTGAATAAAGCAGATGTATTATTCACAATCACCACCTGACCATGCTCAGGAGATACTCGGATCGGCTCCTCTGAGTCGTCAACAACTCTTCGCCCCAAATCATCGAACATCATCTTCTTAGATACAATACAGCCGCCATCTGATTCAACCCAAGGTGTATCTCTAAGATAAAAAAGAATAATAATCGGTGAAGCATCCCCACAATCTGAATGCGACTCCATGTAATGCCCAATCGGAGCCTCAAATAACGAAACGTTGTCACCACTAGGGTTTGGTTTATTGGACAACACCTCGGAAAACGCGTCCCTAAGTTTGTTTACAACTTCTAGGTGGTCTCGCCTCAACTCACGAGGCTTAAATAGTGACTGCTTAGCAATAAACCTGTTACCATAATCCTTGTCACCCCCACCAGCCGAATTGACGGACTGAAACTCCTCTCGCTGCAAACTTTCTAGTAACGCATTAGCTACATCTGGCATCAAACGAGCCGTTACGACCCCATCCTCTATCCACCGCTCTAAATCAACAGCATCATGAAACAACCCATTAGCACATACGCTCATTTTTGAAAACGTTGACTGCGAGAATGAACTATCACCACAAGCAATCTCTGGTTCCACCCCTGATATCTCAGAGTAAACGAGGTATTTTAGCAAGCCATCGGTCTCCAACTGAAACTCGATTCCAGACAGACCGACATTAAAAATTGCAACCTGATTAGGACGAAGAACAACCTTTTCACCTCTAAACAGTCCTAAACTGACATCCTCTCCGACAGAGTTAACAACTAGCAAAAATGAACCAACCCCGATCTTGTCCATCTTTATAGAATTCAGGGACGTAATCACCTTATAAGTATTTTCGTCGTTGTAGTGGAACCTTAATATTGGCTTCAACCCATCCAAGGTATCGTGTTTAACAGGGTGCTCTGACAAAGAACCAATTACTGCATCCCCCAAAACTCCCGCCATTTCACAGAGTTCAGGAACCCCATCCAATGCGTAGTCTGTTATACAGAAACCCTTCTTTAATAGGCGGTTAAGACAGGATACGTTGACAGTGCTAGATTGTCCTTTCCTTGTTATTTCCATACAACCCTACAACGAAACTTGTTTGTGCACGGCATGATACCAAGCAGCAACGTAATCGACGCTGCAGTCCATGAACTCCTGCAAATCATGAGGAACAACCTCGCTCACATCCCCATAAACTTCTTCTATAAGAATGTGGCTAAGTTGCATGGTCACATACCCCCATTGTTGATAACAGCGGTCATCCAAGACGCCATCGGCTGCAGCTTCCTCACTCCAGCATGGCAACAAACTAAGTAGTTCAACAAGAGGCTCTCGACCTATGGAATACGACGACAAGTCATCTATATCGAGAAAGATCTGGAGAGCTTCTATATCAAGCTCTTTGCACTCAGAAAGATAAGTATCCACCGTATCCGACAAGCGGGTACTCCAGTGGGAAGGATCACCATCTAAACGCTCTTTAATCCATGCCCCATCAACTAATGGAAGCACTTTACTAAGTTTTTTCTGCACTGCATTCATTGAATACCACCTATAACCCTAACCTGAGTTTCCCAACCCAACGAACCAAACAAAGGTCTTTTTAGCGGGTACTGTTCAGGGTCTTCTGCATTCTTAGCGCGATACTCTCTCTCAAACTTATCTAGAACTGCTTTTTTATCTGCAATAAAAACAGAAATATCGAAATCAACTGGTCTTTCGAGTGAAATAGAGAAATCGCTGCCTCCAATCGGCGTTGCAGTCACCTCGTATTGCTGACCATCCAAAAAAACAATCCCAGAGAACTCAACTCGAATATCCCAAGTGTTTCTAGACATTTCATAGCAACAAACGTTCGTTAAATAGCGAACATACTCAATGAAGTTATCACCACTAACAGACAGTGCACCACATGACTCTAACTTATTTAAACTTTGAGCTTTAAAGGCACTGACAATGCCATTTACAGAGTGAAGTTGAAGGCGATCCGTATCACGAGCCAACTTCAACCAAAACTCTAAGCATTCTTTACTTTTTTCGTTCATTTATTCATACCAATGAGCAAGACGAGTGGCAGTGACCAACAAGCGCAGATACCACTCCATCTGTTAATTTATCCGCCCATTCAGCATTTTGCTCATCCACCCAAAATTCAATAACATCCAAAATCTCTGCAGAAGAACACGACTTCCTGAGCTCCTTACAAGTTGCGTATAGCTGCGCCTGAGTTGGCGATCTATTCAGCAGTGTCAGCAAACCTTGCATTTGAACGTTAGTCATTTTTACCACCCTTTCATAAAAAAAGACCCTGAACTTGGCATAAGAGACAATAAGTGTTGTAGATTGGCTACACTAGGCTTAGCCCTGATACATCAAGATAGACAGAGAAAAATAGAAAAATTAGAGTTATAAAACAAACGATAGTATTTACTTATAATGATCGGAAATATAATTGGTGATGTGTGTGGCTCCCACTATGAATTTCTTAACGAAAAGGGATTCTCACTCCCAACACACATCAAAGGCTCTTCCTCATTCACGGATGACACAGCCTTAACCCTCGCGACCATAGCTAAACTAGAAGGGCATTACGCCACATTCACTGATGCTTATCGAGCATATTATAATAGGTACTCGTGCTACTCATCGAACGGAGTCGCAACTGTTGATATGGGATACGGGGCTCTGTTCCAAAAGTGGGCGATGTCCAAATCTAGGAATGGTTACAAGTCCATTGGGAACGGCGCAGCCATGCGTGTTGCCCCAATTGCGTACATATCAAAAGACACAGCCGAGCTACTTAAATTGGCGCAGGAATCTGCGCAAGCAACTCATGACACAAACGAAGGCATTGCTAGCGCCAAAGCCGTCGCACTTGCAGTTTTCTTATCACACAGAAATACAAGCGTTGAAGAAATAAAAAAACAGATATCCATTGCCACAAAGCAGCATTTCGCACATAAAAACCCATACACCCAACCATTCTGCATCCACACATTGCACGACAGTTATAAATTTACAGCGCTTGCAGACCAAAGCGTCCCCCAAGCAATTTTCATCGGTCTAGCAGCTGAATCCTTCGAGGAAGCCATCCGAATGTCCCTGTATATTGGAGGCGACACTGACACCATTGCCTGTATCGCTGGTGGAATAGCAGAGGCAAGGTTCGGACTCCCGAGTCCTCCTTCCCGTCATTTCGACTGCACGCTTGCTTTAGAAATATTAAAAGAGTGCAACAAGGAGGATTTTGAAATGCTAGAGCTTTTTTATGCCAGATATGTTGGAAGACATGCGAACGACGCGCCTCACTTGACTCTAAGACGACGTCTAGAATGGATTATTGCAGAAAAGGTTAAGGGAGTTCGAAGAATGGTAATCAAAAAGTAGGACGTTGCCGCTCCAGTGTAACGTTACACCTTTAAGAGCCGAGACACTCCTCGACCCATCCATTATCCTGAGCCACTTTAAAGGTTTTGGGGTCAATTTGCTTCCATTGCTGCCTAGTCTTAAAGTGACTTCCTATGCGGCGACACTCTCTTTTACTGGCTTGCGGCGACTGCTTCCGTTGAGATGAGACATCCGCAACTACTTTTTCCAACCAACCTCTGTTTTTGGCGTGCGCGAAAGACTCAGGACATGCAGCCTCCCAATCTACGGTCGAACCGTACTTTTTTAAGAGCCGCAAGCAATCAATATACTTAAAATCACAACCCCCACTCTGGATGCCCGCCGCTTTCTTACTCTTTAGTGAACGCCCCACCAAATCCTGTAAGAAGTATTGCTCACTGCCCTTTTTCGTTGAGCCACGATGCGAACCTCGGGATATCCCGCAGAGAGCAACGGCTTTAACCCAACCGTTTATACGCGCAAAACGGTAACTGAGCCTGTCTCCCCGACTCCATGAGAGAATGCTAGGATACTTGCTTGAAATCTCTTTTAGCTGCAAAGTTGTATACTGCTGGCTTCTCCCTGCTCTACGATTTGACGGCATCAACAGCTCGACCCAACCGTTAACCTGAGCACATTCAAAGCAATGTGAGTCAAACACTTTCCATTGTCCGCGAGTCTCACAAATAAACGCCATAACCTTACACTCTGAAAAAGAATAGTAATTCTCTGCGCTACCAACCCTCCTCGGGAAGACAATATCGAACAAACCCTCAGATTTTGCGTAATCGTGCATGTCAGGCTCACACCTAGCCCAATCTCGTTTCGTCCTATACTTCAAAGCACTAGATAAAAGATCGTAAATCTCAATCGGCATTGCGCTCTCGCCTTACACTTTCAATACGCTTGAATATCTTACCTATACGACCTGTCAATTGAGTAGCACCATTTGCCAACGCATCATCAACAATTAAATCCATCTTCGTACGTGACTCAACGACATCCCCATCTTCTATTTGAGGCTGAACAGAAACAACATCATAACCGTCAAGGACGTCCTGATAAGCTCTGATATAGAGCTTCTCAAAAGCCTTATCACTTCCGCGCTCCTCTATATGACGCAGCTCGCCACGTTTTGTGCCAAAAATGTACTTTTGAACTCTGTCTTGAGGTTTCTTAACCACGCATAGCGCATGTCTAGCCGCCCTAATCTCTCGATCAAGAGGCTTCCATTTGTAGACCGAAAGGCTAGCTATATGCGGAGGCCACGTCTCCCCAAAAGAAAGTTGCTCTTTAAGATGCTCAACTATTCGAGTCGCCTCGTCGAAGGTAAGTTCGCAAGCAAACTTAGCAAATTCTTCATCTGGCTCATCCCCATACAAATGAGAAAAGGTTGTAGAGAAGTTATTCATCATAACGCCAAAAAAAGACAATATGCGATCTACTTGCTCGGGACTGTACATACCCAGAACTTTAGCTGTCGCTGGGTGCAACTGATCTGAAAAATGCTCGCTCATAAAAATATAGACTAGTAGTTTCGTCAAATTATTAGGATGAATTATAACACAATACAATACCTAGTTAAAACAACGATTTCCAACTAGAACCTAGTCAACTTCCTAGACTCTTTCCCATGAACAGGGACATGAAGGGATACTTTTTCTCCCTCTGCAAGCCCATCCAAAAGACTTGAACCCAAAACAGTGCCCCTCTTTTTCCCTTTCAGCTTTTTCTTTGTATCTACGGGCATAACACTCTTCACCTCACCATGCTGAACAGCAACATAGTTGTCGATCAGGTCGCTATCCTCCTGTGACATAGCAAAGATAGTCACGTTATCTCGAACGCCATAAACAAAGCCCTCTGAGAATGAATCTAAACGCTGCTCTCGCGTCTTAGCACTACAGTTCCCGTGCACAGACTTTGAATACTCGCGCCTCGCCATTTTTATTGTCTCGATGCATACGTCAAATGCGTATTTAGCTAGCTCAGCTGATGCGGAATTTCCGACAAAAACCACATGATTTCTGTATTCAACGCGACCCTTATTGTTAACATGAGGTTTAGGAAGAGTGTAGCCCTTTACTGTAAACGCATCAGATATTAACGTAATTAGACCCCAAACATGCTTTTTAGGTCTTTGAGGAACCCTATTATCCGACGTAGCCTCAGCGATCTTTGCCAACTGTAGCTCGACCTCGGAAACACCAAACTTCTTCATGAGACCCTGCGCATGACGTAACGCAGCGGCTGCTTCATTCGGGTTCGAACTCTTTGCAAGATCAAGGCACTTTTGAATTTTTTCGATAATCTTATTGTTATCCACAAATTTTCCTTAGTTACACACAGGATTGAAACTTTTACTGTGGGTAAGTTTTAACCAACTTGAGACTCTCAGCCTACATTTTTTATATGGGTACATAACTTACCAAAGAAATCGTTAATAATCTGCCTATTATCGGCTGACGTAGTGGAAGATTTGAATCGCTCAACATAGATAACCAGTTCTGAACCAAACACCTGCTTAACAACACCATAAAACTCGCGGAAAGCAGTAAGATCGTCCAGTTTCGACCCTGCACAAGCGCAGAGCTCAGCACTTTTTTCTAATTCAGAATCCGTAATATCCTGCGATAGAAAATCGAGTACCCGTCTCAGCGATAAATTCTGCGTAGAGCATAAATACCCTAACTCCCAGAAAACACTTTGAAGGTTGCACTTGAACAAAAACGCCAAATCACTTCGAGAAAAAGAGTCCTTAGCCAAACTCAACTCCTCTGAGTGACTCCATGGATTTTTGCTCAGCGCCCCACTGCCATCTCTGACAATTTTAAATAAAGCTGGACGCTTTAGTTCAGAATCAAAATCAGAAACCACTTGGGCTACACCCTCAGTTGCGGTCGCAGAATCACCTACAAAAATAAGGACTTCATCATACAGATGCTGATTAAATCTCATTTTGTACAGGGCTGAAACAAGTAACGTTTCACTATTACTCGCAATACCAAAATAGGACCAGCATTCACTATCCGAATCCCAAAAAAAAGGAATCGAATGTGAACGGTTTGAAGGCACATATTTTGAACTAACAAAGTCCGTATAAGGGATGACAGATAATGGCAAAGAAAGCACTGCCTTTTCCCACAAAGGCTTGCCATCAAAAACAAACACGTCACTAGACGCCCTGTCGTACAACCCTGCACCCTCTAGCTCACTCAACCTGTCGAGTCCATCTACCAAAATTAATCTCATACACATCCTTGACGAAAAAAAAGAACTTTTTTATTATAGATAATATACCTTTGTAATATATCTTCTATTTATCAATTTTAAACAAAGGTAAAAAAAATGAACACTACAACAGTAGACTCCAACTCTAACCCACGCGCCGCATTTAACATCACGCTTTGTGGCATAACCTCTATGATGGCAGCCCTTTACGTTTTAGCTGCTAGCTTAGCCCCCGTAGATCTAATACAAAGCAGCATCGTCGTCTATATTATCGTTGCACTCGTCGCGATCGGAGCTATATTCTTATCTTCTATGACCAGTAACTCTTGGGTCAGCTTGATTTCCGCTTTGGTCATTCCATTAGCACTAGGCGCAATATCCGCAGCAGAGTTCGCTGCTATTCCATCAGAAAGCTTGGGTGAAATACTTACGCTGTTAACAATTAACGCGGTGGTAGTTTTCGGACTGTCTACAGCATTCCCTAATTTCTTCAAAAAGATGTACTCAGTCCTGATTGTTGCGCTTATCGCGCTAATAGTTGTTGGACTAATGTCAGCCTTCTTTTTTGAAATCAACATGACGATGTATCACTATGCAACCATCGTGATTTTTAGTGGTTTCTTGGGTTACGATTTCGTAAAAGCCCGCGAGGTTGAACCAACCCTAAGGAATGCAATCTCGCTATCAATCAGCGCGTTCCTAGACCTACTAAACCTATTCTTAGCCTACGCTGGCTTAGATGATTAAATAGAAGAACACCTCACTCACATATCAAAAAAGCTCGCGATGCGGGCTTTTTTATAACTAGCGATTCAAACAGCACCCCCAACACCCTACATATCACGTCACAAATTGACAGGGTTCGAGGTCAGAAACTAACATTTGAGTAAATGCAATCTAACGATACAGCTAGAAACATCCTAAACAGGACAAAAAGGGCTATCATCTCTAATAAAATTGGCGGTCAGCTGATATTCGTGGAAAGTGACGATGGGAGAGATTTTGAGGTGGGCATTCGTATATCAAAAAGCGAAACCGCAACCATAGAAATTGAGGCTTTATGCCCTAAATACTGCGACATTCAGATCGGTATTTCGCCAAACTCACAAGATACCCAAAGAACATGGCAAACAAAATTTCACTCCGAAATACACAAAGTTCATCTCGACAGCAGACATACCGAAGTGGAATTACAAGACAAGCGCACCGCAACCTACATAGCGCTTCTTGTACTAGATATAGCGAAATGCTTTATGGGGGATAAGGAGCTATTTGAACTTCTTAGTAATTAAAGCCGCCTAGAGCTATCGTTGGAGCCCCAACCAAGGAGAGTTGAGCTTGAGAGCGAAATTTTGCAAGCGTCGTGTAGATGGGTTTAGTTTCGTGAGGGTTCTGTGCTCAATCGGTGCCTTACTCAATTTGGAGAAGTCCGCAAAACAACTCTGGACTACGTTACGGTAAAACAGACGGTCTTCGCTTCTACCGCTTTCTAGACCGCACAAATACCCTATATACTTAAATGATAGCGAGGCTTCATTCCGTATGACCATTATTTCAAGACAGCTTAGAATCATATTCAGTGTATATTTAGCCTTCATCCCACGAAGTTCTTCCACCGTGTAATGATGGAAAAGAAAATTAGAGATATTAGCTAAAGATTTCAACGCATCTTGTTTAATAACAAAAACAAAAGCCCCCTCATCATTCACACGGACAGAGTCAAACAATCGTTTAGCGTACACCACTGAAAAAGACTCGTCGCCAAGATCACCGTCAACTGATGAGTTCGTTAAAAAAACATCATCCATCTCCAAAGCAGCCGACAATAGCTTTTCACCTGCTTTTTTTGAAGGCATCCAATCACTAAACAAATCATCCTTCGTCAGAGAGACAACGTTCGCTCCTGAAACATCAACTCTCGACATTAAAGAGAGCAAGACCTTATTCGACTCAATATTTTTTACTGTAAACTTAATCATCTGGAACTACTTATCGACCATGTATACGCCGTCAATAAACCTCTGTTTGAATTCACTAATAGTAAGGGTTTTTCTCGCTCGGTCACGATAACCATCATGGCAAGTTATAGCGAGACCACTCTTTGAGCGAGAAATATACACGACCGCTGACCTATAAATATGCCGTTCAGACAAGATGGACGACCGAATTTTCAACTCCAACCTAACTTCAAAAGCCAGTCGCTCTTGAAGCAAGAGCTCCGCCCTTTCCAACATCCTATCAACTTCTGATTGACCAACCTTTGAAAAGGGTTGTTTCATCGTAGTTAAAGGGCGACTTCTCATAGTAAACTGCCATCCATCCCTTTGGAATATTCGAAACATAATAAACGAGCAAACAACCAAAATCAAAGCCTAACAAGCCAAGTGCCTCCCAATAGATCAAGTTTTGAGCTATCAGGGCAAAATAGTATGATTAAACGCATCATTCACTTAAAAAACAAACGATAAGCACACATGACGAAAGTAGAAAGAGAACTAATAGAACTACTAAAAAAAGCGAAATTCTGCGTAATTCTTGCGGGTGCCGGCATGGGAGCCGATAGCGGACTAGCCACATTCAGAACAAATGGAGGATTTTGGCAACAACACCCCGAATTCAGTGACAAGAAACTTTCATTTAGAGATGTCGCGAACCCAAACAATTATGAAAAATATCCCGAAATAACAGTCCCCTTCTACAAAGGTAGATTAAAGTCTTACTTAAACACCGAACCTCACGGGGGCTACTATGCCCTACTAGGTATCGCTGAAACCCTTTCCAAGGGCTATTTTGTATGGACAACGAATGTTGATGGTCACTTTGAGAAGGCTGGGTTTAAAAAAGAAAACATACTTGAAGAGCACGGCAGTATCTACAAGTGGCAATGTAGCCGCTTGAGATGTGCTAAAGAAAACCATTTGACGGATTACAGCGAGATTATTGACTCAAAAGAGCCCCCACTATGCGATAAATGCGGTTCATTACTACGCCCTAACCTATGCATGTTTATGGACTTCGACTGGCTAGACTCCCCATATCAAAAACAAGAGGCAAAACAACGATTCTTATTTCAGGGCTTTATTGAGCGCTTTGCTGGGGACAGCATATTGATCATCGAAATTGGCGCGGGCAAAGACCTACCCAAGATGCGATTTGAATCTGAGTATCTTGCAAAGTCACTGGGAACCAAAGTGATCCGTATCAACCCAGATATCGATGAACACGAGGACAATTTAGTCCTGCACGTCCCAAGATTAAAGGCAAACGAGTCAATGAATGAAGGGAATATACAGCAACCCATGGCAGGAGCTGACGAAGCTTTAACCTATCTCCTCGAATTGTATGAAAAGCACGTACAGTAGTGTTTACAACCTGACTGTAAGTGGTACATAATCTCCCTCCATATCAACAAGGGGGGGATTTCAAGTGAGTAAACCAAGCCCACACTTTCTAATTGAGCACATTAAAAGCACACACAAAGAGCTAGTAGAAAAGTCATTTGACGGTCTAGAAACTCTACAAAACATGAAATATCCAAACATTGCCGACACTGGTCTTTGGTATGATGCAAAGCATTACGCAACAATCATCACCACAGACCTTTTCGAAAAAGAACCACTTGAGTCCACCTTTTCGATTTGTATTAACGGCAAACACTTTAGAAAACGATTTGCCGAAAAATACATCAGTAACCTAACAATTAGCGAAGTTGACGATGTTCTTCAAAATCTACTTGTGGTGGTCAACAGTGTCGAATTCGGACGTGAACTTTAATGCGCCCCCAAAATAATAGGACAACACTACGAAGCGCCCTCTCTCGTAGAGGGCGTTATATCCGACCAAAAACTGGTTTGTATAACGAGAAAGCAACCAAAGAACTCGAAAAAAAAGTTCTTCGCAACTGCTACTTCCTCACCAGCTCTGGCGACGCTAACTCTAAGATCAGGGGTGTAAGCGGATGGGATATAGACAACAAGCGACAATCCGAAACCCTTCGAATCATCAACAGAAAAAATCGAAACTATAAATTCAAAGTTGTCCTTTTTTTTGATGAATCGTGCAGCGAGCACATTGAAATACTAGACTGCAAAGTAGATGACATGTCACTGGAAAACATGGCTCCCTTGACTAGAAGCCTTGTTCTTGCCTCGATAAAAGACGTTGACGACGAAAAAAGAAAGAAACTAACTGGATATGGGGTCGTAGCTTGTTTTAATGACGTATTTTCCATGAAGGTAGACGAAGAAAAGTTGCTAGACCAATTAATTGAATTGAATGCAAACAGTCTTTGTCACAACACCACTGCATTTGAAACGATCAAAAACAAAAACGCACACATCATCGACATTCACGCGATAAGAGAAGTCAACAATGAGTCGTAACAAGAAGAAGCGAACTAAAAAATTCAATCCAAGCAAGAGCTGGAACAATACACAATCAGGCAAAACCCCTCAATCAACCATTGATAAAGTAGCCAAGGTAATCAACGAAAAATTGTTCATTCTAACATCTTCGGGTCAAATCGACGTTAACCTTACAAACATAGACAAGCTTGGGTTGGTTCCCAATGGTCAAAAGGAACTAGAAAGACAATTGTCTCAACAAAAGGCTAGATTCGACAGCCTTTATGTTTTCTTCTCCAATATCAATGGTGAGAACGTTGTCGAATGCAAAACATCTAAATCGCCGAACTTAACGATGGAAGAACTGGGCATTTTCCAGACAAACCACCTAAAAAAAGAAACCGCACTTTTAGACGAGGAAATGAGACGAAACCTCGTGGGGTATGGCATCGCGAGTTGCTCTAACAAAGTCTTCTGCTGCAACAACGATCAGGCTACCTTAATCGAGCAGCTACGGCGCTTAGAAGCTGACAACCTAGAGTCGAACCAAATCAACCTAAAAAAGAAAGGCAACGATGACATCCATTTCCTTGATGTACTCGAAATGAGAGATATCAAGCCACAGACCCCCCCTAGTGGAGACGGCGCACCCTCCAAGACAACTGGGCTTGAACTTGTCTTAGCGAGAATGAACTAGCTGAGGAAACGATACTACAACAATAAAAAAGCCTCCACTTAGGAGGCTTTTTTCAATCTAAATACATAGGAAAGTCGAACCGCTCTCCACCATCCACAAATGGTAAAGGAACAGCCAGTGATCCAAATCTTAAAGCACCTACATTAAAGAGATTCTTTACTGCCTTACCTTGGACGTCTTCCAACTTAACAAAGGTGGATGGCAAATATCGGGAATCAAGAGAACGGTCTCTATTATCACCCATAACAAAAACCGAACCATTTGGAACGATATACCGAGCCGAGATCTGCTTGGCTTTCTCTGGACGTTCACTATCGTAAGCTACCACATAACCGTTTTCACCACATATAAATCGGTCTCCGAAGCTTCCAAGAAGATCGCAACCTAGTGGGTCGCCATTAACCGAAATGCGGAAGTCATCGACATCAATAACATCTCCTGAAATACCAATAACTCTCTTGATATAGCGAGACTTAGTATCATCATTAGCAAACGTGATTACGTCGCCCCTTTGGGGCTCTGAAAACTTATAAATCACATGCCCAGTAATCGGAACCCGTAAGTTGTAGGCCATCTGATCGACTAGAATAAAGTCATTCTCTTCCAAGGCAGGGTTCATTGAAGCAGAAGGAATACTTTGCATTTCGACAACTGACATCTTTACAGAGACAATAATGCCCACCACTGTAAGTGACTCAATTAGTTTTTTGAACATTATTTCGAACCCTTTCCAAGCTGAATCTGAGCATTAACATTGCTAGACATAACCGCACCCAGCGTATTCATAGAAGCCCTTTCAGATATAGATCGCTGAATTCTTAGTGCCATCGCGAACTGAGCTATTGAATCCATCAAAACCAGAGTGCCGTCGTCATCCAATTTAATGATCTTGAGGCGCTCCAAATCATTAACCAAGTGCTCGACTGTATTATAGTGGGAGCCCATAAATGCAGCGTGAACCTCACCACTTAGTTCAACTGCATGTTTTAAATAATCTTCTGTGAACTTTAGCCCATTCAGAGTTGTAGAACTCCTTTCATGATATAGCTTCGCACTGCATATAGTAAAAATAGCCATACCCATAGTGGTGTCGACAACAGCAGCTTCACCCAAATCCAAATCAGGCTGGTATCTAGCGCACCACTGATCTATCGCCGTTCGCTGACTTCCCTTACCTACAAACGCGACACCGCATTGAGAGCAATGAATTGACCACTCGTGATAGGTGTTAATATGAGTTTTCGGCTGCCCACCACAAAAAGGACAAGGAGGCACATTATCTAGGAGTTGCACGAATTTTCCTCTCAAGAAAAAAAGAAATCTAAAACCAGATACAAAAGACCAAGGATTACAAGTTGAGCTACAACAAACAAAAAAGAGGCTCTTTTATTTTCTATAAACGGAGGTTCTTTGTACTCAAGTTCTTTATCTTTCTGGCGGTCAGACATGGTTAATTTATTAGTATGTTACCCTTTTTGAGGCATACTCGAAAGCTATACTCGAAACCAGCCGCACTCCGAGGTTAATTTTAGAAAGTGATTCCATTTTGAAACATTGTAGTCCGTATCGCTGTTCACGCACACAGCCTTATGCTTTTCCCTAACTCTCTTGTCAGGCAGGTATGTTTTCCCGACAAACACTTTTACGATTTCATCGTTTTCAATGAACTCCTCGACACTCCCCAAAAGATAACCGCCATCAGGCAGCACAAGCGAAGCCTCACCCAAGTGCGCCTTGTAAATCTCTTCTTGATTAAAATACCACCCCATCATGAGTGACATAATTTCATGAGACAAAACTAACGAGTTTTGCCTCTCTGTCATCCGAGATAAAACGTGCGTCGTTCTAATGGCAACTCTTGCGGTTAAGGTACTTGTAGCCGAGTTAAGTATTTCTCTCGACTTGTAATCAACGAATGTAGGGCGGAAGGTTATATACTCCTCGAAGTCATTCATTTCAACAATTAGATCAGCAAAAACTCCGTATAACGACTGCTTACTAGGAGGCTTAATCACAAAAACACTTCCCGCCGACGACAGTGTTGTAACTAGGTCGACAAAGTGCCCCTCCAATTTCTTCTTTCTCACATAACCGTTGCGAAGATCGCTGATCAGCTTAGCCACATGGCGCTTTTTTATAGAACTTAGTTGACGGGAATTTTTTTCCTTAACCTTACGAAGAAATCCCTTTACGACAGCGTTCGCTAATGTCTCATCCACATATACGTCATTCTGTTCCATGCTACGTCCATTAAAAAAGAATGTAACCATCTTCCATTACGGCACTCTTCATGCTTTCCCAATAGCTAGGTGTATAAACACCTTTATCATTAGGGTTAGCGCACATAAACCAGTTATGGTCACGCACCTTCTTGCGCTCCAAATAAGTTTTTACCGTAAACGTATTCACGTATTTCCCATCTATCTTTTCGTCCCTGACGTCGCCCAAAAACATACCACCAGAATGAGCTACAAGGCTTTTATCACCAATTCCAGCTCCCTCCAACTCTCGGTAGTTAGTGAACCATGTCAAAAGAAGCACATACAGAGCCAACGCAACGTCAGTGACATTCTCTCGCTCCAAGAAGCGCTCAAGTACGTGGTTGTCATTAATAACTACTCGGTTAGACCAATTATGAGTGTAACTACTAACAATATTGCGATTCTTGTAATCAATGAATAAGGGATCAAAACTAATCAAATCGTTTTCGTCAACGCGAACAACCATCAACAAGCCAAAATTTGCCAACTTATTTGGGCTCTGGATTACAATAACTGGTTCAGCACCAGCAAGAACCTTAACGACCTCGCAGAAGTGCTTAGACTGCTTCGACTTCGGATATTTCTTGGTTTTAAGCTTGCAAAGGAGCCCTATCAACTTCCTATGACTCGGCTCTGTTCTAATTCGCTCAGATCTGGCTTTAACATCCCTGATAAACCGTTTCACCATGGCTTGAGCGCTAGAGACATCAACAAACTCTAGCGCAACTTGTCTACTAGACACAGATATCTCCCTCTGCCTACTTCTAATAAGGCTGTAGATATTACCATCAATAAAGCGACAACCAAGTGAAAATACAAGATAAATTGCCAACTGGATACAATTTATCCAAAAACTCTTTTTTATGGGAGTCACCAGAAACGACTTTACCGTTGAGATTTTTTCTTTATAATCCACACCAACCTGATAGTGACGACACTCGTATTTGAAGTGTCAATGTCAATTCCTTGGCATGGGAACATGGCATAACGAGTCGTGCATAGACACGGCAATAGCTTGCTGAATGAACTTCATAGCTATTTGTGACATTGCCTCGCTCCGCGAGGCTTTTTTTTAGAACGGTGACACATGGACAAGAAACACGAAGCCATCGTCGTTTCAAAAAGAACAATAAACAAAGAAATCCTACCCAATAGTTTCTTTATTTTGTGTGATGAGTGCGGGCATGAATCCACACTTTCTAAACACCATATTATCTTAGGAGCAAAAGCGCTTTCGAATGGTACATTGAGGTTTGAGATAGAAGAGATTGATGGAACGAAATGCTGTGAGTCGTCATTCTCAATTTTGTGCAAAGAAAGCAGATTAACCATCGTTTCTTCCAAACTAACCAAAGTAACCGAGGTGAATCAATGAACAAATTAACGATCTATGAATGCCAAAGTGAAATCGAGCACAACATCGTCCGAAAACTCGGACATCCAAGCTCTATGGTAATTAACTGCGATGACATTTGCTCTCTGTCACATATGCTAGACCTATGCCGCGTAATCGAATTAAACAACGCGCCCCACATTACCCTTTTAAGAGCTGACTCGCTATCTCCTAGCGAACTCATGGGACTGATCGAGTTCATATCAAAAAAGAAGGTTTCTCTAGGGATTTCCTGTAAACACAGCCACCAAATCCCAGCATTGTTCATACGAGCTTTCTGCATTAAGCTTGGCGTCGAAATGCTCACTATAGAGCCCCATAGCCTCGCGACCGCCGCCTAACCTTACAGGGCTTTCGAACGCACCTTGTAATCAGAAGAAAAGTCGGCTACATGGACGTAGTCTCTCCCACCAACCGAGTAAACGAAGTACCCATCAGGCGAATATATAAAACCCTCTAAGTTTTTCAGGTCATATTTCACTAAGGCTCTACGAACTATCTCAGAATAATTTTGAGGTCCATCATAAACTCCCAAAAACCTCCCAGATTTACCGTAATTACCAAATACATAGAAAGGCAAACCAGCCACCCAAAAGCTCTCTGCCAAAGCAAACACACGTTCGCACTGCCTAACTGTAACCGTCAACGCCTCTAATGACTGCATTTCACTAGTACCCACCATACCCCCTATCACTCACCAACCTAATCAAGCCACGTTCTACCGCTGGCTCCAATTCATATGGATCAAGTTCGCCTTGGAGTGTTGTAAAATACCAAGAGTCGACATCTGTGAGATTAACCGACGGCAAACACGCTTGTTCAAAACCACCAATAACACACAATAACTTCCCCTCTTCGCAGATAAAGAACCTTAGAACACCACAAGCAGCATCCTCTTCTCGATCGGACTTAAAGCAAATAGGAACCTCACTCACGCAAGGGTATCTAGAAGCTAGTAAAGACTTTGCAATTTCATTCACCAGACTCACAAACTCAACTGGGGGCGTTTTTTCTACCATGAAAGGGACACCCTGCATGTCAGATAAGGCTCTAATCATTACTGGCACTCCAAGAAATAAAGAAACCTCTCAATTATAACGAATTATTTATTGCTGTATGCCCTTGCGAGCATTCTTTAAAAATCCTAGCTTTCGATAAAACTAGGCTCCCAAATTCATGACCTTAAAATTTATCGATCTATTCGCCGGCATAGGTGGATTTCACGAAGCTGTTAAAGATCTAGGGTGGCAATGTGTATTTGCATCTGAAAAAGACAAGCACGCTCGTGAAACCTACCTAAGAAATCATACCATCAAAGGCGATAGGATTAACGAAGACATCAGAACAGTACCACCCCACTTAATCCCAAATCACGATGTGCTATTTGCAGGGTTCCCATGCCAGCCTTTTGCCCAAACAGGACAAAAGCAAGGATTTGAAGATCACAAAGATTCAGAACGAGGCAACCTATTCTTTTGCATCCGTGACATACTCGCGGCTAAGCGCCCTAAAGCATTCATCTTAGAAAATGTCAGAAATTTGGAGAAGCATGATGGCGGCAACACATTTAAAGTCATAAAAAAAGAGCTTGAGTCGCTTGGTTATGAATTACACCATAAAATCATCAAAGCGAGCGAACATGGTAGACCTCAGCACAGACCTCGTATATTTATAGTTGGATTTAACAAGCAACTCGTGACGAATGAGAAGACAAGCTTCAAATTTCCCACCCCCACCCCACTATTACTCAATATGTCCGATGTATGGGGGGGCAACTGTGACAGAGAGATTGGGTTCACACTAAGAGTTGGCGGCAGAAATTCGGGCATAAATGATAGACACAACTGGGACGCTTACAGGGTAGACAATGAAGTAAAAACCCTCACAGCGAAAGAAGGTCGAAGAATGATGGGCTTCCCTGACGACTTCTGGTTACCGAGTGGAATAACGCAATCCATGAAGCAATTGGGCAACAGTGTATGCGTTGATGTCGTGCGCGAGCTATCCAAAGCATTGGGGGATACCATCACTAATGAGCTAAGCGAATCCCACACAGAATCGTCAAACTCTACCATCAGGAAGGTCAACTTTGTTTGTAAAATCGATGGTTTGTTAGCTGATTTCGCCTCCATTAACAGACTAAAAAACGTAGAGGATAGAATCAGTGCAATCAAGGACCAAGGAGGAGAGCTATCATTCAGCCACCTCGAACAAAGCGTAATACTCAATGGCGACTCAGACGAAACGTTCGTAGGTGAACTATTCACCTATGCAAAAGATATCCAGACTGAAATCGGTAGTGAACTAGAAATTCAAAATGAACAGCTACTCGACTATTTAATAGAAGCATACGATCTTCCCCAAAATCATAGAATATCGCTTTTAAAGGGTGATATGGTTTCCGACCGATTTGGCTCAATTTATGAAGAAAATAACAAGCTGCTTTTTAAACTACATATAACGATTAAAGCGTTTTGCTAACTATCTAACTGGTGGACGTTTAGCTTAAAGCGCACAAAAAAGCAGAGTTACGTACTCTGCTTTTTTTGTTAGCTTATTCACAATCAGTCAAAAATATATGCTGCTCCTGCGTATCGAGCTTGATCATCCAATTGATCACCGTTTATCCCTCTAGCAGAAGAGTCGTGCTCCGAACCAATAGCAAAAGCCGTCCCGTCGTCACTCATGCCAAATGACAGACCAAAGAATTGACCGCCATTCAGCTGCGGCGGGCGAACATGAATCTTATACTGCCACAAATCGCTTTCTCTATTGTAAACATGAACTGCTCCGTTGAAACGATAACTTTCGGCTAAATCCTCACCATTGATACCTACCGTAGCAGTACCTTCTGCGGACGAAATAGCCAAAACCCCTCCATCACCATTCAACTGGACGTTTTTGCCAAAGTTATATCTACTATCGACATTCTTTGGGGGCTTAACGTAAGCATCCTGCACCCATTGCACTCCGTCGTCTTTAAATACGTAAACCGCACCAGAATTACTCGCAGAGTTATCGGATTGAGAACCATCAACGCCCAAAGCAATTGAATCCTCAGAAGGAGCACCTACAGCAATAGTATCGCCATCTCCGCTAATCGCCAATGAGTCGCCGAAGCGGTCATTCTGCTCAGTGTTAGACGCCTTGACGTAAGCGTCTTGAGACCAATTAGCCCCATCGTGCTCAAAGACATAAACTGCCCCTGAATAAGGCGCTACAAAGCCCGACTGATCGCCGTTTATGCCCGTAGCATCTGATGCCTCACCAATAGCCGAAACAGCAAGCTTAGAGCCATCAGAATCTAGTGCTACCCTCCACCCAAAATTATCCGAGCTACCAGTATTAGAAGCCTTAATGTACGCCTCTTGAGACCACGCTCCCAATGCGTACCTAAACAAGTAGGCTGCACCCGAATCCGACGAGCCGAATCCAACACCGTCAAACTCAGTACCATTTACGCCAGTAGAGCTTGACCTTTCACCTACAGCCCCAACCGCAAGCGCAGTTCCATCTCCGCTCAAGCTAACTGAATGACCGAATTCCTCACCACCATTGACCGTCGAAGGTTTAATAAACGCCTCCTGAGACCAATTGACACCATCATTCCTGAAAATGTACACAGCACCTGAGCTACTTGCCCCAAATACGGTATAATCCCCATTTACACCAACACTGTTAGAATCCTGACGGGTTGCTCCGACTGCCAAAACATCACCGCTATCATCAAGATCTATTGATTCACCGAAATCTTTGGTATTGGGAAGATAAGGGGCTTTGATATAAGCGTCTTGTACCCAGTCACCTGCAACTTTCTTAAAAACATACACAGCACCACTTTGAGTGGAGTTGTCTGTCTCGTCGCCATTAATACCTGTGGCGTTAGAGCTTTCGTTTCGGGCACCAACAGCCATGACCGTTCCATCAGCATTTAACGCTACGATCTCAAACCTGTCACCTGCATCAGCATTAGATGATTTAATAAAATCGATCAGAGAGTTAACCACACCCGGCTCCACACGAAGCTCCGCACTGGCTTCAGAGCTGCCACCCTTTGATTCGATTACGAAGAACTCCTTAGTAGCTGCATCAAAAACATTAAGTCCCGTCACATCTGCAGAACCAACCCCTGAAACTTCAACCAAAGGAAGACAGTTATCAGGTAGAGCCTCATCCTTTTGACAAACCTTGTAGTCACCATCTGGGTCTGCGCCCACCCACTCAAAGGAAAACGTATTGCTAGTCTTAGCTTCTACTCCAAGGAAGCTAAACGCCTGAGGCTCTAGAGGCTTCGTCTCGTTACCAGTAGACGGCGTAGTTGAATCACCACCAGCGCTCAACCCAATATCGCTAGAAGAATCACATCCTGCTAGTGCAGCAATCACTAACGCTAGTGAAGAATATTTGAATTTCATAAAAACATTTTCTTTAGATTTATAAAATTACGAATACTGACGCAATGAAATAATAGATTGTGCGAATCAAACGACTAACCACTAACCATTCAATCAACAAATGTCGCGCTTAATAAACAGAAAGGAGAGCCAAAGCTCTCCTTTTATGATTCTTGAGTAAATGGGCTAACCGAGCCCTCTCCCCTAACGTGATCACTGACCAAAACCCACCGTGTACCACGTTCTTTGTGAAAATGTTCACCTTGATAATAGATTTCCGCTTTGAGGTTTCTAAAAAATGGTGGCACATAATGACCTGAGTTTTTCGAAACGCCACGCTTGAAAACACTACCTAGTGTCGAGTTACTAGAATTAGCCAGACTAACGCCCTTGGGTAATTTAACCTTGACGTTAGGGAACCCCTCTCTTAGCTTGCCAGTGGCGGAATGATAAACTCCTATTGCAACCGCAAGCTTCACCACTGCAAACTGCTGCTCCAACTCTACACCCTCTGTATCCCACAAAGGCTCGTCAGATAAATACGCACTTTCTTTAATCGATTGAACAAACTCACGACCTGTTTTCGATTTTAGTAGGGCTGGAAGTTGCTCAAGCCTAATAGTCGTGCGGATAACTGCATTATCAGGGGTGTTAAATGTAACGGCTAACTGTTTTTCTGTCGGCTTTGAGAAAAAGTCGGGCATGACAGTTTCGCCAACAATCTCTTCAAACTCTGGTAATTCCGCCTCCCTACGCTCATCAAAACTTCTGTAATGAACCATAAACGGGGGAATAGGGACACCATCCAATGTAAACCCCTTAGGCATAGGAACAGAAAATACGTCAAAAGGCATATCTATACCAGCACCCTTGGAGAGATCAAAATTAGCACTAAACAAAGAGTTAATCAGAGACTCATTTTCAAAAAAAACGGTCTTGTTACCGCCCTTCAACAAGGAAAACTCCTCAGCTGCAACCATATACCCTAGCTTATCCCCGATCGAAAGACAGCGAGCGCCACAGTAAGCAGCAACACCTCGAACATCCAAAGGTAAACCTGCCGCTTTGAATTCTGCAACCCACCGTTTACTAGCCTTGAACCGATGGAGGTGTGGTTGAAAGAGTTTATACATAGTAAGTCTGAGCCCTGACGAATCAATAAAGACTAACTATAACACACATTCACCCATCAAAAAAGGAGTTAGACAGGTTAAGAAACACTGCTCACCAGCCCCAAATCGCCTTTAAACCTCGCTAAATTGACCGCAGCAACCTCCTCTGCTTTTTCCGCCCCTAAGCGCATCAAACGATTCAACTCGACCTCATTGTCCCTAAGAATGTTAAAGCGATCTCTTATCGGGCTAAGCTCTGCCACCAACCCTTGAGACAAGTCACTTTTGAGGGCTCTAACGCTAATACCATTCAAGTTAACATCGCCTCCCCACAAACTTCGACCTATACTCTTGAGGTTCTCCAGACCATGGTCAGTGGGGTCATCGGACACGATGCCGTTAAGGGAGAGGTTTGTTGATGCCGACCATACCTTGCTGTGAATCACATCTGGAGTATCGAGCAGCCCTATAGAATTCGATGGATTCGGATCTGACTTAGACATTTTTTTCGTTGGCTCCTGCAAAGCCATTATACGTCCACCAGCCTTTGATTTATGTACCAGAGGTGGAGGAAAGCGGCAAGAGCCATCCACTCCAGAAAGGTGATTGTTAACCTTCTTTACGATATGCCTTGCAAGCTGCAGATGTTGCCCTTGGTCGTCACCGACTGCCACTAGGTTAGCCCTGTACAACAAGATATCTGCTGCCATTAGGACGGGATAATTAAACAACCCTGCCATTACCTCATCAGGCTCCCCTCCCCTTGCCTTGTCCTTGAATTGTGTCATTCTGGATAATTCACCAAATGGCACAAATTGGTTAAGAGCCCACCATAACTCCGTGTGCTGAGGAACGTGGGACTGAACGAACAACGTATTATCGTCTGCATTAACTCCCATTGCGACGCATAAAGCGAAAGCATCTAAAGTAGCATCCCTCAACGCATTAGGCTCCTGCCTAACTGTGACCGAATGGAGATCAACGACGCTATAAAAACAATCACCATGATTGTGGTGCTGTAACGCAACCCAATTTTTAAGTGCACCAAAGTAGTTGCCGATAGTTACGTTACCAGAGGGCTGAACCCCACTAAAAATCGTCATAATTAATAAATCCCGAAAGAATAAATTAGAGGCTCCAGTCAATGACTGGGATCTGATGATTCGCCAAGAATTCATTTGCTTTGGCAAAGCAATGAGAACCTAAAAATGCATCAAAATCAGAACCAGATTTTGTAGCGCCCAATGGGCTTGGGTGCGATGTTTTAACGACTAAATGATGCGTCCCTTCAGCCTGTTCCACAGCCTTATGTGCATGACGCCCCCACGCTAAGAACACTAGAGGCTCTTCCCGCAAGATCAACTCGGAAATAATCGACTGGGTGAACCCCACCCACCCTACCTTCGAATGAGACCCCGCAGAACCATGTTCAACGGTAAGAGATGTGTTCAATAAAAGAACATCACTTGACCATGCACTCAAATCACCGTGCTCAGGTTCAGGCTTACGCCAGCCCTCTATACTTGCCTCTAATTCCTTGTAAATATTTTTCAATGAAGGAGGAGGTCTTATACCTTCGGGGACTGAAAACGCCAACCCCATAGCTTGATCAAATAGTCTGCCACCTAAGTCCACCCTATTAAAGTAGGGGTCTTGACCAATAATCACAGCCTTAACCCCATCGTAAGAAGTACGCTTGAACGCCTCAAACACAAACCTTTCATCAGGAATAATTAAAGAAGTGTCAGGGGAAGTGTCCGAAATATTCCTTTCCACATCACTCAATAACGAACACGCATGGGAACAGCGATTGCTCCACGCCTCTAGCGTTAGGAAATTCTCTTTTAGGTTTAACATTATACTGTCCAAAAAAAACGAACGTGAATTGTACCACGCTCGTTCTAAACTAGTGATCAAATAACATCACTAATCACATAACCTTGAGGGATACGATTAATACATGCGCTCTACGAATGCATCTCGGCTTTCGAAATACTCAGGCTCACCATCACCGACAACAAAGTCAGATTCGTCAATTTGGGCAGCAAAAAAGAGAGCACCCAAATATGTCATGTAAACAAAGAAGCCTTCACCAATAACTTCGATACGCGGGTGGCGAACCTCTCTAGGCATCCCAAGCGATCCCGTAGCAAAACTCATTAAAGCAGCTTGCTTAACTTTCGCGCCTTTATTGTCCATGCAAAAATCGGTGATAATCTCTGTTTCAGAGACCTCTCTAGGCACGCCATCTTTCACCAAAGTTAGACCGCTTAATTCGTTAACAGTTTCTTCTTCGCACGACTTGCAATAGGGAACATGAAGCTCCATAACAGCCCCTCGCGCTATTGAATTAAAATCAACCTCACCCATTAGGTTTCGACGGGACACATACAGCTTTACATCAGAGTCCCTTCCCCAACTAGCTTTAACTGTACGAAGTGGGCAACTTGCCTCACCCTCATCTTGAACTGCAAGCTCTATACCTTCTGGCTGCCTCACACTTATTTGAAACAAATCCCCATGTCCAGTTTCATAAGCCGCACGGTGAAAAGAACGTCTATAAATCTCACCGCTTAACTCAAAGAATTTTTCATCTGCGGGTCGAGAAAACGATACAGATGCATTTAGGAGGGATGCCAACACGTAGTCAGTTGTTTCTGGGAATACTTTATTAACATCATTCTCTCGGAGCCAGTTAGAGACAGTCTCCGCGTCACCATCTTTATACTTCAATAACCCAGAGTCCCAGACCACACCAGACCCCAAAAACTCTGACTCTAAATATTGCGTATGCTCCTCTCCGAGCAACAACGCCGTTTCCTCAGGCAGCCTGTTTAAAAGACCTCCGAGCGCCACTTTGGTAAGAACTTTCATCTATTTCACTCCTTTTTTTATTACCTGCGATTCTGACCACTTGTGCACCTTGATGCAAGCAAGAACGGGCGAAGTACGCAATTGACATTGAACTTATTTAGGCCGAAAGCTATGATTTGCGCGTGAAAAACAGACTCAAAAGACTTATGAAAGACGGAACAGCAATAGAGAAAAAAAGGACTCCAATAGACGTATCAAAAGCGCCCGTAGAGATAAGAAAAGCGGTTTTTATAAATGACGCTAAGGCAAAATGGGGCAACCTCTTTAGCTATGAACTCGTTGACTATGTAAACAACTCAACAGATGTGAAGGTTCGCTGTACAAAGCACAATAACGTGATAGATGTAAGACCATCCTCACTGTGCAACGCAAATCACAGCCGAAGCATATGCGACATGTGCTTCGAAGAAGAGTATTACGATAGCCTAGATAATACAAATGCCCAACCATTACCCCTAAACAATGCGCCACCTAAAGCTCTATTGAGAATATTCACGGCAAGGGCTCAAAAAAAGTGGGGGCAGCTTTACGATTTTAGTAAGGTGAAACTAGTCAATAACACCACTCCCGTAACCGTCATTTGCAACAACCACAAAAAACCGCACACTTTTGAGGCGACGCCGAAGCGGATTCTTAATGCCAAGCACGCCATTTGCGATCGTTGCGCCGAGACTCGCAAACATAAAGCATTAAAAAAAGGAAATCACTTTGCGCCACCATTTGCTGGTATCGCAGACCAATTAAGAGTTACAAATAAATCCTCACTAAAAAAAAGAGAAGCTCTTTTTAAAGCCAGAGTTCAAGCAAAATGGGGAGGTGCATACGGTCTAGATTACGCTATATACAAGGACACCAACACAAAACTCGTCGTCGAGTGTCGGGCGCATGGTGAGCCGTACTTTTTTCACTCAACACCCAAAAACCTCTACACCGCTAAACGTGCGGCGTGCGATCGTTGCTACAAAGAAATGGCTGGAACATTTCAAAATGAGTGGAGAGACAACCCCAAGCACCCAAAAAACAGAACCGAAGAAGACGAAATGAACAACCCGCGTATGCTAGCGATATTGAACGAAGCTCTTGTCGACAGGTAACCCAAAGACCACCTTTGCACTGAAAGCTAACAATCGGTAACATGAAGCTATTGAAATTAATATTAAAATATAGGCAAATCATGGGCACAGCTTTCATTACCGATCCGCACGGACAGTCAACGAAGATACAAAATCTAATCGAGCGACTACCCGAGGCAACGAATTTCGTTTTTATTGGCGATCTAATTGATAACTCACTTGGGGCTCAAATAGACCACCGAAGAACCATTCAGATAGTGAGAGCCCTACACGACGAGGAGCGAGCCAAGGTAATCCTCGGGAACCATGAACTCAATGCAATTGGCTGGTCTTTGCAAAAAGAAGATGGAACATTTTGTCGACCACACAGTAATAGCAATCTAAAGCAACACGCAGCATTTCTCCGAGACTACCCGTTTAAGAGCGCTGACTACAACGAGACTATCGAATGGTTTAAGTCTCTCCCCCTTTACATAGAGGAAGACCACTTCCGAGCAATACACGCGATGTGGGACGACAACCTTATTAGCAGACTCCAACCGTACCTAAACCCCGACAAGTCGATAAAATCAGAACATTGGTACGACGTATTTGATAGCAACCATGAGCTATACGAACTTACTGAAAAGCTGCTAAAAGGCGCAGAATTTCAGCTACCCGACGGAGTTTCATACAAGGACAAAACTGGTATAACGAGAACCAAGGCGCGAGTTGCGTGGTGGAAGTTCCCAATCAATGACGAGACTGACCTTAGAGACATTTGTCTTTCTGTCCCAACCGAGGAAAGAGAAAAGCTTACTGGGAAACCAGTGCCCGAGGAGTTGGGAAATTCCACATGGACAGGCTCAAACAAACCAACATTCATAGGTCACTACACATTGCCGCCAAGCGATGCACCAGAAACGCTATCAGATAACATCATCTGTGTTGATTTCAATGCAGCTCGGGATGAAAACCCCCTCTGGTGTTATCTAGCTACGAGACTATCACCACTTGTCGGTCAATTTATCAAATTCGAATAGAGTTATGCCTTACAACTAAGGAGGTAACATCGTAAATGATGGAATATATTTTAAGCCTACAACATATATTGCCTTTTCGCGTATCACTACTCAGCGGAATGGCTGGTTTCGTATGTTTTGTTATAGCTTTGACTAACAAAGAAAACAAAAAAATATCCTTACGATTTCAAATTGTAGCAAGTGTTGGGGCGTTGGGATTTCTACCTGTATTTATCAAATATTTTTCTGAATTTGGAAAGTTCAGCGGATAAAAATCACTCTTTGAACAATAGATTACCTAACAGGGGGAAAATACAAATGACGCTAATGATGTTCAAGGCATCCTTTACACTATGGCACGGAGGTAAGAACAAGCCCGAATCCAAAGAATATAGGTATCGACAGGCTTGCTACAGTCTGGGGCAGTTCTCAACATCACTCGAACAGCACGTCGAAAATGAATACGGAGGTATCATCAGAACTGTCGAGATCGAGAATGAGGGCACCACGTAACTAGTCGTAAGATAGTTACGCATCACTATGTTTGCTAATTTATCTCAAAGAGTTAACATACACTAAACCCCCGACTAGAAGTTAAGTTTGAACATACTTTTCAGTAACTTAAAATGAATAGTTTCACCCATCCTCAGATAGTAACGCATACCCGTTACTATTGTTAATCTTTGCAGCAGAGGCTCCCTATGGGACGAGAACTAAAAAGAGTGCCATTAGACTTTAATCCACCACTGAACAAAACGTACGATCCAAACCCAAACCCTTACTACAAGTACAACAAAGACTGCTCACATTGTCGCGGGAAAGGAGTCAGCCCTCATGCGGTACACCTTGAGAATCTATGGTATGGAAAAACCTTATTTATCCCAGAGGAAAGAGGTAGCAAGAAGCATAGCAAGAACATGCCCGCCATTATTTTCAGAGCCCAAAAGAACATTGACTTCTCACCAGAGTTTTATGGCACTAGTGAAGACGCCGTCACGCTCGAAGCTGAGCGCCTAGCGGAACTTTATAATCAATCGCTATCTTATCACTTAACTAAGGAAGACATCGCTATACTCCTTAGGGATGGTCACCTCAAAGAGCTAACACACGACTGGACAAGGGGCACTGGCTGGGTTGAAAAAACTAGTCGCGTTGAACTCACGCCTGAGTACGTAAACAGCAAATTGATTGAAGACCCCTTTCTCTCCTCAAGCAAACTCCTTACGGCGATATCAAAGTACGAGTGCGAGCAACGTAACGAACCCTTTTACTGCCCTAATTGCGAGGGAAAAGGCAACATATGGATTGAAGAAAAATACAAACAACTGTGCGAAGAATGGGTGAATGAAGACATTCCTGTCGGAGAAGGATACCAAATGTGGAGTACGACTATCGATGGCCCAATATCGCCGGTTTTCAAACAACCTAAACAACTAGCAAGATGGCTCACTGCCAACAGGAAGTCTGGAATGGATAAGGACTGGACTTTCAATCAATGGATTTTATTCATCAATGATGTCAAGTGGTGCCCAACGGGGTTGGCTTAGGTAGCAGCCAAGGTGCCGTTCACCGACGGCACCATTACAAAAAAAGCATTTTTTAAATCAAACAAAACATCACCTTACACCTCGAAAATAAAGAACCACCCAATACACACAACTCTCTGTATTTGTTAGGTGCTACCATCACTGGTAGACACGTTAATATAGTCACAGAAAATGCCAGTTTCCGAAAATAAAGAACTTCAAAGCGACGAATTAAAAGAGTTCGATGCAAAAAAACTATCACACATAGCAAAAACTATGCACCAGTCGGCAATGACCGCAATCGAAACAATATCAAACTCAAAAAACGACAACATAGAGATTGGACTGCATGTGCAATCACTTCTCTCTGCAGAGAAGATCCTTAATAACATAGAGAAACTAACTGCAATCACTAGCGACGTCACCACGAGAGCCGCTGAACTGCTGGACTGTTCGGATTATGCCACCTACCTCCTTAGAACTCTGATTTCTAAACAAAAGTATTGTCCATATTTTTATGAAGCTCTCTCAATTGAACACATGAGACTTAGCGAATCTCAGGACAAAGGGTTCTGTGAGAACAAGTACGAACAACTAGTCGCTGAGAAGTTAATACATTTAGAGTCTGAGGGGATACACACAACCGAATCAACTCGAATCAAGATAGACAACCATATCAATGAAGTCGAAATTTTAGAAGCTCAAATAAAAAGCAATCAAGATGCGCCATTTTATACCTTTGGCAATGTAAACGAACCGCCTGAAACATACGGTTTTGACAAAAATGTAATGTCTGAGCTGATCAGAAATGCATGGGATCACTCAACCAAACAGCTGGTGGCGTACAGGAGCAACAATAATTTCATACGACGATTTTTGTCACAGTGTCACAATAAAGAAATTCGAAGAGAATTTGGACAAACCGCTGCACTTAGTTGCCCCAACCTGCGCACGTTAATCAAAGATTTGCTTGAGCAGAAAAATGCAATCGCACTTTCCCTTGGGTACGAAAACGCTAGCGAGCACCAAACGCTTCATAAGTCTTATGAGGAGCTATATTTACCCGTCAATCTAGCGGAGCTGGCTAACGCCGAAGCTTGTATTAATGAATTTGCAAAGATTGAATTAGACATTGACAAAATTGAAGCCGAAGACCTCTATTACGTCTCAGAACAATATCGAATAAATCACTGCAAAAAACTTGGGATTGATTATCCCACCTATGAAATAAAAGGGATTTGTAGAGCTATACAAACGCTTGCACAAACGCACAACTTAGGTGTCGATGTGAAGTTCCACAACAACCTACTCCAAATCAAATCTAAAAGCAGAACGCATCAATGCCGTGTAATTAAAAGAGACAATTCAGTCAAACCAATTATGGTAATCGACCAAGATCGCTACAACAATGCTAATCACTCAATCGGATTAATTGCGGTTCATGCGCCATTAGGTGACTTAGGGTATGACATTGCAAAAAAATTGTTCAGTAAGATACTCAATACAACTCTGGAGGTTAGTGAAAAAGACATTCCGTGCCAACTTAATGATGCGTGGAACCACGACGAAACTCAAAGAGCACTGATTGGGGTACAAGCAGGTAAAGCAATATCATTAAACAGAATAATGGATACCCCAAGATTATTTATGAAAAATAGAGCTTACAACATGTTAAGCGCACAAGTTGACTTGGGAGATAACTTTATTTTTAACAGCATTGAGATTGCGAAGGAGGTTTGGGGCGATGCTATTGTTTATAACTTATTAAAAGAGAACCCTAGCAAAACGGCACTAAATTTACTCAGCTGGGAAATTCGAGCCATATAAAAATAAAAGAGCCCGAATTTAAAAGGGCTCTTTTATTTATAGATAACTAATTAGATTGAATCAAAAACGACTCTAATTTTTTACCTGCATCTAATTCATTCTGAATTGCAGTCGGCGTTCGACCTTGACCCGTCCACGTTTTATCAGACCCGTCACTATCCGTGTATTGGTATTTAGCAGGACGAGGAGCCCTCTTCGACTTTACCTTGTTAGAATCGCCACCGTCTGATGATAAGTAATTGACAAGATCTGCAACATCAATACCCGACGCCTTAATTTGCACAGCTATATCATCAAGCTTTTCTTGCTTTTCCTTTTCTTCTTCTAGGCGTTTGTTTTCTACAGCTAACATCTCTTCTTTAATTGTGGAAACCTTAGCTAAAACATCATCAACCTCTTGTAACGTAAAGTTATCACGCAACAATACTCTTAGAGAGCGTTGATTGAGAAGCACCTTGCGCATTTGTTCAGTTTCTTTAGGTAGCATTTACGAACTCCAGTAAAATTAGTCTTTATAATCAATAATACGCCTGTATGTTATTTCATAAACCATCAAGCTTCAAGGATTACTATTCAAAAAATTCCTGTTAAACCAAAATCTTTCAGTTAGAACCGTACCGAAAACCAAGGAAATAAAGCAAAGTACAATAGGTATCACACCGCCATGAAACTCACTATTGCCAACAACCTGATGCAAAGGAACAGAACTTGACTCGACATAACTCGTCATAAAATGGAACTGAAAAAAAACAGTCAACGATGACGTAATAAAGCCTAAACATAATGAACTTACTTTATCCTCATAGTTCATTCTGATCATAAAGAATGGATGAAAGGAAATAAACAAAGAGACGCCAAAGTTCGATATAGCCCAGTATAAATTTGGGGCATCTAGGGCTGAAAAACTCAACCCTAAATACGTACACCAACTAACCAGAAAGTATTTCAAGTAGTTATAAATCATGAAGATGAAACCGCACCTGTGTCGCTATCAGCTTTCTTTCTCATAGGCGAATTAACCACGCCAAAAGAAAAGCCTGTTTCCATTTGATGCAACAGCCCCACCAATTTCAGGTTTCGATTCATCGCTGGGATTGTTTGGGAGTCCTTCCTCTTAACATTCGCATTAAATCTACTACGCAACTCGGATGGAATATTCATTAATGCGTTGTTTAATTTAGCTATCTCTAACTTACATGTGTAGTACGCACGTAAGTTAGAGACATACTGGGAAAAACGAACGTCCGCATCCAGAAGTTTGCCGTAATCAACATCGGTAAACTCTACAGTGTCAAGCTGATACATGTATGAATTTCTCAACGCCCACTCAATAAATGCATCGCCCAGCTTAACAACTGGTTCTTCCGTAGTCTTTCCACAATCTGGACATTCGATTATGTAGCCACCATTAAACTTACTAAGAGGAGCTGAGAAGCAGTTTGAACAAGGCGACAGAGGAATTTGTTCAAATCTGAACTTTGACCTTAATTTAGGCAACCCACATAACTCAAACCACGACTCCAAGTTAGTTAACTCTTGGCGACGTTTATTCAGGCTACTCGAAAGCCCTTTGCATCTCGACTCAAGCTCTGCCTTGGCGGAATACTCCCTGCTAAAGGCTACTTTGTCCATAATGTTAGCTCGATGCATATTGATAGCATCAAACTTGGTCAAGAACTCTTGCTTCGTCATTTGAGTCACTGTCAAAACATCTTTCGAGTGATGAGATCTGCGAATAATTGTACTCGGGGCGACACTGGCTATTTGCGCCAATTGTGTTGAAGTAAACACCATATCATCCATTGTGAACAAAGAAGTGTTATAACCAATTGTTCGCTGAGGCGGAATAGTCCAATAAAGCGATAGCATGGAAATCTTTTCGTAGAATGCATCCACAGTTAACTCCAACCATTCAGGGAGGGAGCCTTCTGGATTTTTAGCCATTCGGCGCTTTATCGAGCTTTCACTCAACCCCGAAATCTGAGTGCACTCGACAAGAGAAAGGGAAACACCCTCAAATTCATATTGCTTATCGCCACCACGGCGACCTATCGACTGCTCAATCTCAATACCACTCCTAAACCTTCTCGCTGCCGTACCAGCATCAGTTCCACTAAGATAAGCAAATCGACTAAATGACATATTATTAACCTGAGGTAGCGAATCCCGCTCTGGGCGCTCGGTTAACTCATGCCTACGCTGATCTTCACGAGTCAGTGCAATAATGGCATCCACTGGAAGGTCTTTAGAATGCTTATGATAACGATAAATAAACATTCTACGATTTAACCCGAACTGCTCTGCTAAATCATACGTCTCAGTCAGGTCTTTTCTAGCTACCATGTCCGAAATAATCTCGTAGATCGATTTAGTTCCATTCGACACACTAACAGCCTTAGATAGACCAGAATATGTTAGACCTTCGAGCTCTGCGATCTCCTTGAGCTGCATTGGGCGGCGAACACCCTTATCATCAACGTACATAGCAAACCATGTCCCTTGACCACTAATGCCCTCCTGCGCCTCCTCTTTCCACATTCCGAGATTCTTCTTCGATAACTCCTTGGCTTGCTCTTCCGCGAGTGCCTCTGAATGACACAAACGTTTGATGGCTTCGTGGCTTAGTTTACCATCATACTGCCGCTGGTATCGCTTATACTTAGAATGCGATATCCCCTCGTCACTCAACTCTTGTCGCAAATTAAACAGCTCAACCCGATTCGTCGAGCGCTCTTTGATCTCATCAACATTTTGTTGAATCGATAAATGAGGTTTACGGGACTTATTTACAGTGAGCGAGCCGACGCTGATATCTTCCATGTCTGCAATGTCTTTCAAGGTCATAAACCTTGAATTCGTGCCACTAGTAGGCCACAAACAAAGTTTTAACGCATAGGGACCGCTTGCCTCTTTCAAATAGGCTCTAACTTCTTTCTTAGACATTGAATCATTTAGATTAATAAAGGACTCAACTAGCTTTGTGCGAAAGTTATATTGTTCAGCTAGATTCTCTATTTCTTTAGCTGTAAACGAATTCTTTTTCATAGTTTTTTACAGTAACGCTTAAAACGATACAATACAGATTACCACATATAACGGTTTTTACTAGGATTTTTTGGACTACAAAACGCTAAGGTGATACGCTATCGTCAAATTGATAATGAGATTCGAACATGCGCATTTGCGTTAGACTTTTAACACAAGCTACATATTTCGAAGTTGACTTCAACGACATCAAAGGTAGCTTACTTGCTAGGCAGCCAGAACTTAGTGAATTGATCAGGGATTCATCAAAAGCTGATGCCTATATTCATGATTTACTCAGGTTAAACTTTTCTAACAGCAGCCTAAAGGGCAAAGAAGATACCCCAAAAATTCAATGCGCATTTATGGAGATCTACTACCTTTTAAGACCAGCTGCGTTTCTCAGTGAAAATGTCGAGGTCGACCTATTGGAGATCATCGATTTGTTACCAAACAACGATGGCAATAGCCTATTAAGGCTACTCGTAGACGACCCCACTTTGCCCATTAAACACATTAGCTTTATGGCAGCCAACAGAGTATTTACATCATATTACAGGGCTCTTGACCTCAACGAGGAACGTACAAAAGAATCCTTAACGATATTCTTATCACATCACCTTGGGGTTCAAGAAATTCAGGACATCAACGGAACGAAACTAGCAGAGCTTATCGTCGAACTATCAACTAGCGGAAAAATTGCTGACGAAGATTTATTAGTTAGAAGTGGAATGGAGGCTCTTTATCACCATACATTCCCAGAAGACACACTCAATGGTCATGTAACCATCAACCTGAACAAACTACATGATTTTTGGGATGACAGCGAGAGTCACAAAACATATGCACACTAAATCTTGCTTGGCTAGCGATAGAAACCCACGCTTCCTTAGATCTCAAGGAGGCGTTGTCGAGACTTCCTTTATGGAAAAGGAAGGGTTTTTACCTAACACTCTTTCAAAAGAAGAGTGCTCCATATTATCCGACATAGAAACTCTAAGCGATCCCGATTATGTGGCGGGGAAGTGCCTACATTTATGCACCATCATAAAAAATGAGTTACCGCACTTAAAAGTTGTCCAAGGCATTGTCTATTCGCACGAAAACCCCGACAACTTCAACGAGAACCTCCAAGAATATGGGCACGCGTGGCTCGAAACCCCCAATGGAAGTATACTAGACCCTACAGCTGCGCAATTTCACCTATTGGGCTCACTAACTTACGAAAAAAAAGAGCACCTACCCACAGGAAGGTGTTGGATTTGCGGAAAAGCGAGATTTACCGAGGCACCTCATTGCGACAATCAGGTCTGCATTGAGGATTCGTATTCCATGTAATCCCACTGATTAAGCAAAAAAGCCACCGAAATGGGTGGCTCTTTAATGTTTACGACTAAGTTTCCATAATTACCAATGTGCCAATATAGGCAAGTAATACGGCTCCCCGTCCCTCGGCATACTCACAACTCTTGGGGGAAAAGGCTCATCATTCAGGTGCACCCCTCGGTAAAACAATTCGGCACCACTACGACCATCAAAACAACTGAACGCGAGACTGTAACCAAAACCCTCTGGAGAAACAACCTCACCCACAGTCGAAAGCTGTTTACTGCACCCAACTCCTATGTGCCACAACCTATTCGCCCTGTATACATCCCTCAAGCCGTCTAGAACAGTACACAAGCTCCCCTTGATATGCCTATAATCAACGAATATAGCACTTTCTACTGACGCACTATTTAGAGCAATTCCGCTATCAGATAAGAGCTTAAATGCACTATCAAACACACTCAAAAGTGAACTTTTCTGGACATCAGTCATGTGGCTGATGTCCACAAGCACTATCCCACCAGATACAATCACCGAAAGCAGTTGCTCGTCGCGAATACCCTCAATATTAGAAGCAGTTAGTGCAAAAATCTCAGACGCTCTCCCCAAGCGAGTCGCAATTTTCCCAACGTCATCCGCTGGTGGGAAACCTAAGCCGTCCCCAACAACATACACGAGCCCCTTGCCCTGTGAGATAATTTGAGCTAACAAAGTTGACTCAAACCCTTTTGGCGAGTTGGTTGAGTCAATATACAAGCCTGACGAGAGATCTTCTCTAGATAAGCGAACGCTCGCTTTGAATTCAGGATCTGATAACACAATAGGATACCTAAAGCTCAATTCAGGAAACGAAGATTTACTCAATTGCCCCAATGGAGGTTCATCAGGCAAAGAACAACACAAAAACGGAATTTCACAAACACAATCCACCGCATACTCTTCCTTTGTGAGATCTGGCATATGCCACATTGCACCCCACGGGTTTGAGGATTCGTTTTTTAGTGGGTAAGAATCACGTTCACAGTCGAGCCTGTCCTTTAACGCCTTAAAAAGAAAGGAACCATCGCCACCGGCTACAATATCGTTTACCACATTTCTCCAAATGAAGTTTTCAGCGGTGTTAGCAAACTTTCCACTCTCTGCAATTTTCATCTCCCAATAGTTAGACAACCCCTCTCCAGAAGAAATCAAATCACCCAATTCACAAAGCCACGCCTTCCTACGACGCACCTCGTCTCCGAAAAATGGTGAACCGATCGCTTCTAACTTAAACCTTCTATAATAACGCTCCACAACCGACTTAACGCACAGTTGTATATGCCAATCATGAACATCTAAACTAGAAACGCCAGAAGGACGTGACTTATGAACACCAAGCAGGTACGGAAGTAGTAAAAGGTAAGACGCCAAAGGGTAGCCATGATCCCAATTGAGATACTGACGCCTCCTTCTAGCAATTTCGCGGTCGATAAAACCAATCGAGTCAACTTTATCACTCGCGGATAAATTGCAATTTAACGCGTGAACAATTGATTCCTCTAGGTCTTCTAGCTCAATTAGATTCGACTGCTCCAAATCCCTTAGAAACTCAGAAGCCTTGACCCCAAAACCAGTATGTCTCGAAGCCGCGACCTTTAGATAATTCTCACCTTCAATACCTAAGCCCGACGACAACAACTCTCTAATCTTACCCTTGCTAATTTCTCGACCGCTAGCTAGCCGATTTACCTCTGAACAGAAGTCGCTTTTTGAAATTAAAATGCGCATTTTCTTTTTATGTTATGACATTTAAAAAAAAATTATCGAGGTTCGTATCTAAACAAGTAAGTTTTTCTCAGAAAACAAAAACTGGCACTTTCTCACTTATTAAAGATGCCAAAATACGAGAAAAACCACCTGAACATCGCTGCCATCAGCAAAAAATAACAGTGTTTAGGCTAGGCAGAGGACTCGGTCTCTTCCTACTAAAATTAAAGATCCCTATACTGAGAAGGATTCTTTATTTTAGTAAAAGTGAGCAAAATCATGACCGAAAGCACCCTACCGATTTCTCAAGAAATGAAAACTATCCTGAGCAACCATACAGAGCTAGCACCGAGAAAAAAAGAACTTGTTTCGGAAGAAGTTGACCGAATTCGTAATGATCTGGACATCAAAAGCACAGCCATCATTGAGAAATTCGGGGATACTCCAAGAGCCTCTCTGACCGAGTTTACTGACCGTGTTTTAGCTCAAGCCACACAACAAGATCTGGAACAAGAAATGGAAATGCTAGGTAACATTGTTACTGAGATGGAGGGGCTTAGGGTAGATCAGAATGCAGTCGGCAACTGGCTATCGAAACTACCCATAATCGGCGACGTTGTTGGCTACAGTATGCGCAAGTTTGAGCTTAGCTTTCAAGGCGTCAATGAGCGAATCGAACTCATCACAACACAACTTGAAGCAAAAAATAACGAGATGGATAAAGCGATTAGCGAACTTGACGAGTTTTACACTGAGAACAAAAACCTAATACACAATCTCGACAACTATATTCGCGCTGGCGAAGAAGCCATGCAAAGTTTTATACAGAATGAATATTCTGCATTAAGAGCGGAAGCAGACGCAACAAAAGACCAATTGGACATACAAAAAGTCAACGATGCTGAGGGGCAAATGGCGCGATTCCATAAGCGCCTGACCAACTTAGACATTCTTCGAACCAAAGCCATCAACTCTTTGCCAATCAGTCGCACACTGCAGGAGAACTACCTCCAAATTAAAGATGATTTTAAGGAAATCATATTCAGTGTTGTACCGATGTGGAAAAACCAATTCATCTTAACGCTGAACGCTAATAAACAAAAGAAACTGATCACCATAAGCGGAGACATCAAAGACCGAACAAATCAGCAAGAACTAGCCTTTGCTGATAACATGGTTCAGATACAAAAAGACCTCAATGATCAGCTTGGTCGCGGAATTCTGGACAAGGAAACACTAATCCGCGCCTCCGACGCCACCATTGAGGTTATCAAGCTACGTAAAGAGCGTGTTAGCAGCATGTACAACCAACAACTCGACACACGCAAGACTATACAAGAGACTCAAGAGCAACTTAAAAGCGCCCTCACCGAGGGAAGTGAACTTGGCGACGGGATCGCATAAGCGTCGAATAAAAATAATGCGGCACAAGGTGTCGCATTATCTTAACCTTAAAGAAAATGCCTCAGACAATCTATGCAAAGACTTCAATAATTCTTGGCATATTGCTACTCAGCGTCTCTGGTGCCATGAAAAGCATGTACGGACTAGAGATATATTACGACCAACACCATAACGAGCTTATATCGTTATCAATGTATTGCCTCGGCGGACTATCAACAATCGTGGGCATATTATTAAGCGCGGACAGGTAACTTACAATCGCGTTTGACTAGGATCTATTATCCAAAAAACTAAGGAATCCCTTTGTCTAATTTCATTCTAACCACACTTGGTCAATTATGTATCTTACTTGGAGTTATTGGTATCGTTGTCCCGCTACTACCAACAACGCCCTTTCTACTCATTGGCACAGCGTTACTCGCCAAAAGCAACAAGAGAATTCATAACTGGCTTTCAAATAGCAGACTCTTCGGCAGCGCAATCCGCGAATGGGGAGCATCTGGAACCGTCACAATGCCGACGAAAGTAAAGGCAATCATCTTGGTAACGCTATCGATTGGCATTGGCATAGCATCCGTTCCATCCGTGGCTATCAAAACACTACTCACAGTAGTGTACATCGCAGCTTTTTCAGTAATTGTATCGCTCCCAATGAAAAGGTCGGCAGCCACCCAAGGCTCTTAATTATCAAGAACAACCCTCTATGGAGCCTAACTTCAACTAAAGAGGCTCCATTTAATCAACCAAATCGCACCAAACTTCCTCGAAATCCTGTTCTGATATCAACTTGGCGACTAATTCACCACTAGCATTCATTTCATCTAGCGATGGGACTGGTTGGTCACTAAGAAATGCGGGGATGTCATCTCCTGAGGTTACTTTAGCTCCATCCGCGTAAACCTCCACTTTTCTGGATTCGTAGCGCTCAACGTCAAGCTCTGAAAATATCCTTATAGGAAACGACGCATCCGAATGCTTCCACAAAACCTCTATATACTGTTTAACCATAAGCACCTCGTATCTTTAATTACCTATTACCGAAGAACAAAGTCTACCCAAAATCACCTGTAATTATGAGGTAAGCTCTATCACTTTTAGGGTTACCTCCAACACAAGTATCAATAGAAAATAAACCAACAGAATTAACTCAGCAGCACTAGCTGACTTAACCTCCTCCTCTACACACTTCCTTAATTTACTTTTGCTCATAGCCACACCCTATATAAAAAAAGGGGGCTAAGCCCCCTTTTCACATCATCATTACTTGCTTTGACTTACCAGCTTTGAGAGCACATCTGCAATATCTTTGAGGCTTTCTGCCTCCGAAGATACGTCAGGAGCCATCATCTCTTTGTACTTTTCAACGATCTCGCTCCAACGTTCTTCATCTTGCTTCGTCGAGGTTCCTAGCAAGAACTTGATTCGCAGGAAGTTTTCCTCTGCACCAACCGTAAGCGTCTGGCTTTCAGCCTTGTAGTGGTCGCTAATCAAATTTCGAATATCCTCATCCGTCATCGCACCAACGACTTTTTCTGCCATTTTCGCCATATTTCGGTATGACCCTTGTAGCAAGAAAGGTGGCTCCGTTCTGTAGTTCGTGGCTTGGGCTGCACTCTCAATGTAGCGCTTGTTTACCTCAAGAACGACCTTCTGAACCGACACCATATGTGCCATAACGTCCACCAGCTCCGCCAATTCACCCTGACTGTATGGATGTTTCAGCGCAGAAGCAGCAACCTCCATATCCCCTCGCGCCATTTTGATAATAGTCAGTACATCCTCAGGTTCGCGACTAGAAAGCACCTCCGTCACTGGGTTCGCTGTCAAACAGTTCTCTATGTATGAGAGCTCAAAAGGAATTTCCATACCTGACATTACATCACCCAAGTTATACGAACTCATACGGTTGGAGAGCATATCTGGAACCTTAAATGCCTCACCGTTTTCCGTATAAGGGTTACCTGCCATCGCGATCGCAAAACGCTTACCTTTCAAATCGTAAGTTTTCGTCACGCCATTCCACTTACCTTCTATTCGACGTGTGCCATCGCACAGTGAAATGAATTTTTGAAGGAATTCAGGGTTCAAATGCTGAATATCATCAACAACAACGAGGACGTTATCCCCCATTTCTAGAGCAAAGTTCAACTTTTCCAGTTCGCTTTGAGCAGCGGCACTATCTGCCTCTTCTGGAATTATGCTCGTCACATTATGTCCAATAGCAGGACCATTTACCTTAACAAAAAGCATACCCATTGCTTTGGCAAGGTACTCTAGCAAGGTTGTCTTACCGTAACCCGGAGGAGACATTAGCAATAGACCGCCACTTTGACCTGCTTTGGAAGAATCTATAGTACCTATCTGACTTGCAAAGCTATCCCCCACCATAGGCAAGTAACATTTCTTTATCAGCTCATTACGAACGAATCCCGCCATTGGTTTAGGTTGCAACTCATTAAGGCGAAGTGACTCTTGCATCTCTTTAGAGACTGTCTGACGGAGCTGAACCAACTCTAGGTATTTCGCAGCGTGAACAGAGTAATGCGCTTCACACACATTCATAAATTGCTCAACATCGCCACTTAGAACTCCAGAGTTCAGAGTCGGGTGGTCACCAATAAGACCGTCAATTGAGAACTGCGTACTATTTTGCTCATACTTAACAAACGAATCACCAGTCGCACCTAGCTTAAATCGCAACCAAGCCTCTCTACGGATACCTTGCGCCATATTTTCGAACATGTGCTCAACCAAGATGTCGAACGTTTCCTCTGATAATCCGTCACGTAGGTTTTCAGGCATCTGTTCATTTACTGCTTCACAGATTTCTGACACCTCCTTTGGAAGGATTAAAATTAATTTGCCATCCGCTAACTCTAGGCAAGCGACAAGATAATCCGTCACAGCAGAAATAATTTCATCATTAGGCACCTCTAGTTCCACATCACCAAGAAGGCGCTCGGTAATCCGAGGCGAATCAGACCCAATTATAGCGCCAGACTCGGGAATCAAAGATATAGAACGCTGCGCCAATTTATGGTGCTTAATCACATCGAGATAACAGCTTTTAACGGCTTCTATAGCAGCTAGGTTAGCCGCACCACTTTCTCTTAAAGATGCTACCTTAGCCATATCTCTGGCAAGATTTAGACGATCAATAATTTTATTAATCAGACCATGTTCTTCAGCTGACGCAAGTAAGTACGTCAACGCCATTTGCCTTGTTTCAGAACTTGCAAAAACACCCGAATCACCACCACCCAACATCGGGTAGATCTTCATAAAGACAGCCTTTGCATCGACGTCATGAACACCACGAGTGAATCCACCGTCGTAGTTTTTCTTTAGAACTTCGTCGATCATCTGATCAAGCGTATCCGTTTTATCAAATCGCCACTCGTCGACCATTGCATCAGCTCGCCCATTGACGTCGTAACCATTTTCTTTGATATGCTTAATCACCAAGAAAGCCAAGTAAGATCCGCGATAAACAACATCAGATTCCGTAGGCACTGTTCGACCAAAATAGTCAGACAGACTATCAAATCGATCGTCATTCAGTGCTTGCTTAAAGCTGGTGGATGAAACAACCGCAATCGGAGCTCCAGCAGAATCCACAATACTGAACTCAGGGTTGCGAGTGTTAACACTAAAGCGATGTTTACCCAACTTGATTATAGAGCCACCCTTCTCAAATAGTTCCGCACGATCGCGAGTTGAGGTGATAGCCTCAGCGCGGAGCATTTTGATTTTGAGTTTGTAACTGTCAGCAAGAACAGAATCCCCCATATCGACTATACGGGATAAGTTCGTCATCAATCGCTCGACAAGAATGTTCGACTGGAAGAACGTGTGAACCTGCTCGATAGAATCAAAGCTGTTAACCTTAGCTTCTACGCTTTGAATCGAAACATCTGCACTATCTGCCAAACGTTGAATTTTTGACTGTATCTCTGATTGAAGCGATTCTTTCTTGGTTTCCAAGCTCTGCAATGCGTCAGAGCACTTTGAGCGAACCTGATCCAAATACTCATCACTTTCAGCGAAACGAAGTTCCAACTTCTCAAACTGGGCACTCAGTTCTTGCGCTTGCTCTTCACATTGGGATGGGGTGTTTGCAGATGCTAAAGCTACCTCTATAACCTGAGATACTTGAATCATCTGAGCGGAGAATTGATCTCTTAACTCTTCCTCAACCATACTCTTTCGAGAGCTAGACAACTTCGCATTAAGAGCATTAATTTCGGTGAAAACGTCGCCAAGATTTGTGATGATTGCGGTAATTTGCGTGCTGTCATCACTATCGAGTTCATTTACCTCAGAACTAAGTGACTGGAGGCTTTCAGAGGTCTCTGTTAACTTAGATATGCTCTCATCGAGCTTCTTCGATGTCGATGCCCCACGAGCTTCACGCTCAATGTCACGAAGTGATTCAAAGAAGACACCGAAAGACTGTTTGTCTTGAAGTTTCTGAATAAGCTTCTCAACAACTCGGTCTTTTAATTCAGCGGTCGAATCTAAAATCTGATCTAGACGTTCTACATCAATGTAACGACGATCTTTGGCAGCCACGACAGAACCAATAAACACCTTTACAGAGTGTAGTGATTCTATGTAAGGCTGAGGGGAGTTGCCCACCAAAGTGTTAACCTGATGCTGAACCCCTGCGTACCTCTCATTCAACTCTTCAATAAGAGCAGTTGCTTCCGCGCTTAGCTCTTTTACTTTTTTGAATTCAGAAAGAACTTGTTCAGCCGCCTCCCTTAATTTAGAGACATGAACTGCCGGCGCACCGAAATCCTCCGACGTTAACCAATAGTGAGAATCAACCAGACGATCGCTAGACACCAGAATCGTCTCATACAGAGCCTCACTAATCTCTTCACTTGCACACAACTCAAGTACAGAGTAACAATCCGAGATACCAGCAACCAAAGAAGGGTTGCCGACTCTAGTCAATGGGGTGTCTGCTTTACCACTTTGAAGTTCAGCGTACTTCTCCTGAGACATAAACGGAGAATGCCAAACTTGGAGCTTATGGAGCTTCTCTGCCTTGCTATTTTGACTACTACGAAACACGAGAAGCTTGCCATCTTTTCTCGAAGTAAAACCATTCGAGTGAATTGGCGGAGCCACTTTTTTATTAACTAAGTTGTAGTGATAAATAGTGTAAGTTGAAGCGGCAATGTTGTAGAAGGCGTATAGGACGTCTTCGCCACTCGGAGAGACTGTATGGGCGTGATATCGAGAATCAGTATCCTCTGCATCAAACACCTTCATATCCCCACCAGCAATAGCATAGCCATTCGAGAATATCACACCACCCTCTGACTCAAGAGGCGTGAAACCGTCGGCAATTGCATCACAGCGAATTACTTTTTGAGTCGGGACGTTGTAAATGAAGTAACGAGGTTCCTCTGAAAGCGGTTTAATCGAAAGCGCAATCAAATCACCCATATCTACGAAATAAACTTCGGCATCCGTAATTCGCTGCTCTTTAGCGACAACATCCTCAGCGTAGATGCCGCGACCATCTTCGGTGTTTGACTCAGTTTTTATCGTAAGGTCACCGCCAACAGTTTCGACGAACACCTTGTTAAGAACACTTATATGTGGGTGCCTACCCTTTACGATATCAGAGTTCGTTGTCTTCACCCAATTTGGAGCGAACCTCTCTCCTCTGCTTGGTAGGTATAACTGATAACCTTTATACTCAAACCCGCTTGAGCCATTCACAAATGTAAAGTGAGCAAATTCAACGCCATCTGGGTCAGTTGAAACGATCATGTACAGAGTATCATTCTCGACAAACAACTGACGAAGACGGAAATTTCTGTTGTATTCAGTTAGGCGAGAAAATTCATCATTGAACTCTTGAGATGACAGAAAGGTGTCCATTAAGTCCAGCTGATGCACTTCGAAACCACCAGATTCGTTGGCGACAAGTTCATATGTCGCGAGCAAATCTGACAGAACTGTACGTGACTTCATTCCAATTTCACTATCGAAACCGAAAAGGAGAACGTCCCCCACCTTCGCGATATCAACCGGCTTACAGTTGCTACCCGTTAAAAGGTTCACGTTGGTCAACACATCGAGAGCTACGCCACCAAATTCAACTTTACGTTTCTCATCAAGATCTACAATTGATGACTTAAAGTCAGACGCGTTGTTGAGTAGCCTGTTTCGGATAACAGCAAAACTGCCACCTTCCTGCATAGCCTGTTCAATATTTAACATTTTTTCACCATTTGAAAACAAACAAAGGAGCATACAACGTGTGCATGACCCCCTTAAAAATTACAGCAAAACGCCCACCAAGATGGGCGTAAAGTTCATGCATTACTTAGCAATCTTACCTAGAAGAGAACCTAGTCCTTGACCACCAAGAAGCTGCTGAGCTAGAAGAGTTGCAACGATATCGCTCGATGAACCTTCACCGCCAGAAAGCATTGTTTTCAGATCTTCTGCCAAGTCAGCGTCATTGCCATCGTATTTCTTAACCAAGTTACCAACAATTGGCTGAAGAGAAGCGATTTCTTTTTTCTCTGTGTTAGTCAGGAAACGATCAGCAAAATCAGCATTGCTACCAACAAGCTTGATATCGGCACCGCGATACGAATCAGCCATGGCTCTAGCCTGTTCAACTTGAATGTTTTCGTTGCTTTCCACCTCTGCAAGGCGAACTTGAAGATTGTTAGCAATCTCCAGTAGACGAATTTCGTGATCACGGATTTCTGGGGCTACGTCCATAACGTTACGACGAGCTTCTTCAACCTTAGCCTCAGCGACACCTTTAGCCTCAAGCACCTCTGCCTCAGCTTTACCTTGTGAAGCCTCAACTTCCGCTTTCGCAAGACCGTCAGCCGCAAGCTCAGCTTGACGACCTTCCGCGATTGCAACCTGCTGCTTCTTCTGCTCCTCAGCAACAATAGTCTTGCCTTGAGCCTCAGCTGCCTGAGATTTAACTTTCTTTTCTGACACAGTCAGATCTGTTTCAGCTTCTATCTCACGCTCTCGCGCCTTAGCTTGAGCAGTTGCTTCCGACTCACCAACTCGCTCAACTTTTAGACGCTCAGCAGTTTTCTCCGCCACCAAGTCTTTAGTTGCTTGTTGTTGAGCCTCAGTCTCTCGCTCTACATCTACACGCTGAGCGATAACCTTCGCAGTATCCAATTTCGCCTTTTCATCAGCGATCTTAGCTTGACCACGAACTTCTGCTATTTGAACCTGCTGCTCCTGCTCATGCTTCTCAGCCGCAGAGTCAGCGTCAATGTTCGCGATCTTAGTTCGGCGAGTTACCGCAGCTGCTTCTTCTGCTAGCATAGCCTCACTTTCAAGCTTCATTTTCTCTGATGCTTCGTTCTGTTGAATGTCGCGAAGAGTTTTCTCCTGCTCCGCCTCTTGACTCAACCTTTCTCGATCACGAGTAGTCTTGTCAATTTCGGCAGCCTCTTGGCGTTTAAGTTGCTCACGAGTCATGTTCTCTTGCTGCTCAATGCGTTTCTGAGCAGTTTCTGCAAGCTCTGTCTGCTTCTTAATTTCTGTTTCAGCTTCCGCGTTTAGGCGTGCTGTTTCAGCATTTTTTTTAGCAGTAATCTTCGTGATCTTCTCGATACCTTTTGCATCATTGATGTTCTGAGGATCATGAGAATCAATATGTGAGTGGCGAATGTCGTCAATTGCAACGTCATTCAGCACCAGACCAGATAATTTACCAGTAAGACCTTCCATCACCTTCTTCTTGAATGAGGCTCGGTCTTCGATCAGCTCTTCATATTCCGATTGAGCGACCGCATCTTTAAGGATTTCGTTTAGCTTCGCACCCAAGAATCGAGTGAGTGCTTTTTCATCATTCAGAATTCCAACTTCTATTTGGGAAACCAACTTGATGATATCTTCCTCTTTCTGAGGAACCGATAGGTAGAAGCCAACCTTTAAGTCGACACGAACGCCACAGTCACAAGATAGACCACGTTTCTCATCGTTCTCAGCACCGGCACAACCAACGCGTTCAATGTGTAGGATCTTATCGTGAGTGTCTAGCTCTTGGACAGTATCAAGGACAGGCTTGATAAAGTCACCCGTTTTAGTCACGCGAAGTCCGCGCAAACCAAGAATAACCAGCATTTTTGAAGCTGATGATGGCTTTTTATAGATTAACGTTAAAGTGATAGCAATGACTACCACTATGACAAGCGCACCGAGCGCAAGCGTAAATAAGTCCACGTCATATTCCTCTTTTCAATTGACGCAACCATTTTAAAAAAAAGAGAATATGCTGGGTAAAAAATAAACACCGTTAAAACAAAGCCTTCTAAAATGAGTGTTTTATCAGCGTAAAAAAACGAACCAATTGTTCGAACTGGCACTTTTTTGATACACAAGAAAAAGCCCGCATCAATTCACTGACGCGGGCTTATACTTGTTATTGTTTGTGACGACGATAAATTAGGTCAACTCAGGCTAGACCAATGAATTAGACCCAAAAGCCAACTCACGACTAACTACTCCACCAAAACAACTTCACAAACTCCATCATCTCGCTCGGCAACAACCTTAACCAGTCTATTAGACTCAATGCGTGAACCTCCATGCGACACAACCTGCTTATGATCAACGCAATCCTCTTTAGATAACGACACCATGGTTTGTTCATCACCCTCTATGGCAAATGTCGTATACCCAGTTGAACCTATGATAGTCAGAGGTTTTAGTCTCACTCGCTCTTTCATTAAAACAGCCAAGGGGTGACACACTCTACCTGCGACAAACAAACTTTTGTAGAAGATAAAGGGAGACAATATCCACGCGCCCACTGTTGCAACAAGCTCCAATGGGTAAGCGATCATGGAAGGGAGGTCAAACACTTTAAGCCCAAAAGCGAAAAGTGCCAGATTGTGAAGTACATACAGAAATAAATGAGCGAAGAATAGAGTAATTGTCATCCCTAACATCAAGGGAACTTTGGAAATTCCAGAAGTAATAAAGATGCTGCCAAAAAAACCTGTATTAGCATCTGGCTCCACTTCAATTTCAAAGTCACCCATATCGATAAGTTGAAAAATAAACGAAAACAACACTATAAAAACAAGGAACAATAACGGGGCTCCAAATATTACGTAGGGTGCAGATAAGTAAACTGCTTCAATTCTTTCTATCACTTTGTATTCTCTTTTTTGTTGTCTATGGGTGGGGTCACCCTATTCTGATTGAAACACACCTTTCCAGCTCTCATGAAAAACGACATTAACTGGAATCTCACCAGCCGCTAAGAACATCTGGACTAGCTCTTGAAAAGTGTATCCGTTTAAATTACGACCGTTATTAATGTAAGGGATTATGAATAGCTTGTCAGACATTTTTTCTATGACACAGTACATTTCTGCGATGTTCTCTGTGATCTGCTCAGGACTCAGGCTGCGATTACCAGAACTATGGTACTTAACCCCCGTCTGCTTCTCGACCCAACCAGCCCTCAGACTTTTTGTTGGCAACAAGTACGCCCGCCCAGTCAAGCCCCGAGATACACCATACTTTGCCCCCCAATGGTCAACAGCTAGCTTCGCAGTTCCCGCCCCACTCCACCCTTGGACGTTAGAACCTGCTACCAAGATGCAGTCATCGTGACGTCCAGTTGGCTTCGTCAACTTGTCACCCGACCAAAACTTTCGTTTCATAACTTCTGTATTTTCATTAAAGATAACATCTCAGCTTTGGCACACAAAGTATCAAAATAAGGCATCAACCGAAGCAGAACCTTCTTTTTTTTTGCCAATCATCAAAACAGTTTTCTATCTTTAGGGCGAATATTTTGTACCCTGTTAGTAATTAAAAAGAAAAAACATGCAACTCATATTTTCACTAATCTTTATCATGGTCGCTTACTTCGGCTCATTTTTCCTTGCTGGTGGTAGCCCCAGAGCGATTCTCCAGCCATTCGAATTCATGATGCTAGGTGGTTCCGCCATAGGCTTTTTGTTCGCCTCAAACACAATCTCATCTATCAAGAAGATGGGGAAATACTTTAAATACTGCATGAAAGCGCCCCACTCTGAGGAGACTTACAAGGAGCTGTTAAAATGTTGTTACGAACTTTCTAAAGTTTACGATGCAGATGGTGCAATGGGGCTCGACGAGCACCTACCCAACCCTGAATCAAGCCCTATAATCACTAAGTACCAGTCGGTTGTTGATAACAAGGATGGCTTAAATTTCCTATGTAACAACATGCTACTGCTAGCCAACAACGCAGACGCCATATCCGAACACTCATTCGATGAACATCTAGAGAAAGAAACAGAGCAGTATGAAGCTGAATCTTTAGGTCCATACAAGACCATGAACTTCTTGGTTGACACTATGCCGGCTTTAGGAATCTGTGCTGCTGTTCTTGGCATCATTTTGAGCATGGCTTACCTAGACGCTCCACCAGAAGAAATGGGAGCCCACATCGGTGCAGCTTTGTTTGGAACTTTCCTTGGTGTATTCATGGCTTACGGGCTATTCAAGCCTGTTGCAATCAAGTTCCACAAATTCGCTACTGAGAATGCCGACTACCTTAAAGTTATTCACGCGTTCCTCAACGGCAGAAAGAAAGGCTACGACGCAATCGTTGCGATTATGATTGCGAACAAAAGCGTTCCACCAAGATACAGGACTCCTGATCACGCCTTAAAAGCAGAAGTACGCTCGTAGGTGAACCATGGTAATTGAACAGCCGATAATCAAAAAGGTTAAAAAAATACAAGCTCCTGAAGCTGGCGGTGCGTGGAAGATCGCACTTGCCGACTTCATGACAGCACTGATGTGTCTCTTTTTCGCACTTTGGGCAACTGCCAACAAATCCGAAGCGGAGCTCGCAAGCCTTGCTGATTACTTTAGAGGTGAGGAGATTGTTGAAGACCCGCAACTCAAGCTTCTTGAGGCTGCATATGACGAGATAACCAAGGTAATTGATCACCAAGATGTGACCATATCTCTGGATAAAAACAACAAGAACATCACCATCAAGTTTGACTCTGCGATGCTCTTTAAATCAGGCTCATCTGATTTAAAACCCGATGCCATAGCCTCTCTAGCTTCATTCAGTGAAACAATGAAAGACCGCGAGTTCTTCTACCACATCTATGGCTACACCGACCCAATCCCTGTTAGGAAAGGCGGTAAGTTTAGAAGCAACTTGGAGCTATCTTTGATGAGAGCTATGTCAGCTGGTTACGTGCTTAATGACAATGGAATTCCAGACACCTATATGACCTTCCATGGCGAAGGACATCTAAACCCTGTTTCAGAAAACACTACTCCAGAACAAATGGCGGAAAACAGAAGGGTGGAAATGTACATTACTCACTCATCAATACCGTCAAAGGTTTATGGCAAGCTCACTACGTTCATTGAAGCCAAGGAAATAAATGAAAAAGTTGAGGGCGAGGATGCTGGGGCTACCGAAAGTGACGATGAGTCCAACGAAGAGGAGTAGATCCCTCTCACTTTATGCTAGGGGCGCTTATATGCGCCCCTTTTTCTTTATAGCCCCATTAGCCACTCAAACAAGACCAAAAACACCTGCTACACCAAGCCTCAATAATGATTCACATTTTTATTGAAACTAGCTCTTTATTTTTCATTGCCGAATCTCAGTCGTATATTGAGTCTTATCAATAATCTCTTACTGGCAGAAAATAATGGACATCTTTTCAGTTCTCACTACCGCTTCCCTACCCGTTATATTGATAACGCTCTGCCTATTGGCGATGTCAATTTACTCGTGGGGAATATCAGCTTATCGCTACAGAAAAAATAAAAAAGAGTACCGAAACCTACAATCAATTTCTGAGCGATTAGAAGAAAGCTTATCAATTGAAACCGTTGAACAACTTGAGACCTCCCTCTTTAAAAGACTAGCTGACACGTCGGGTGGCGAGAAGTTTTACGCTCTACTGGGCTACATCATCAAAAACAATGGTGATGATGCTACGGTGAAAAATAAGGTACTCCTTTTGAGAAAGACGCACCTTAGCAACTTCATCAATACAATCACATCGGGCATCTCCCATGTCTCGGTAATTACCTATCTAGCCCCGTATGTAGGTCTATTGGGCACGGTATTGGGAATATTGGATGTATTCCACAACCTCGGCGGACTCTCAGTCGTTACACTTAATACAGTCGCGGCACCTTTATCGGAAGCGCTTATCGTAACAGCACTTGGCTTATGCGTTGCTATACCTTCCTATGCATTACACTCGCTATTAAAAAACCAAAGCAAATCCAACTATGAAGTCCTAGACAAGGCTCTCGACACCCTAATTACATTTAAGTTTAACGGAGAGCTTAGATGATAGATTGGGAAGACAAGGCTGAGCTTAACTTTGTACCCTTCATTGATGTAATGCTTGTGTTACTGATCATCTTCATGATTGCTGGTCAAACAAAACCAAGTGAGAGTGCAATAAACGTTGAGCTACCCACTAGTAGCAACGAGACGGTAGCAGCAAACACAACCGACACACCGAACACAATCATTATTACTCGGTCAGTTGACGGCATCTTCATGACTTACCCAAAACAGTCAATACAAGATAAACCTATGACCGATGTGGGCACACTTGCGGGTGTTGTCGGAACACTTAAACGCAACAACCCTGACATTCAAGTGTTCTTGAGAGGCGACAAAAAACTCCCTTATGGCGACATTACTGAAATCGCATCTGAATTATCTAAGTTTGGATTGGAAAACGTAAGCCTAGTGATGGAGGACATCCCTAGATGACGGGGCATGGGCACACGAATACTGGTGTAGTTTTTGGACTTGTACCTGCCGCATATTGTTACGCGGAACTAGGGTGGCAATACGCAGCACTGTCTTTCGCTCTGTGCGTTTTATTTTCTACCGCACCTGATTGGCTTGAAATTCAAGTTACCAAAGAAGTCGAAGTAAACAGAGCTGAAAAAAAGACAATAGAACCGCGAGTGTCGACACTTATTCCGCACAGAACGGTCACGCACATCGTTTCCGTCTGGACGCTCATTGGCGTAATCGGGGTTCATTCAATCAACCCATTTAACTTCCCATACAGCGAACACATACCAACAGTAGGCTATGACACGATCGCAGCTTGCCTAATCGGTATCAGCGCTGGTGGACTAATTCACCTTATTTGGGATATCCCAAACAAAAAACCAGTACCTGTTTTCACTCTCTTTGACAGAGTTGGATTAGGTCTTTGGAAGAGCGGTAAATACGAGAATGCCATCGTCACAATAACGCTACTTCCTTCGATAGCTGCAGCCGCATATATCATCGCTCCAGATATCATCATCAAATACTACAACCTGATTATGAAAGGACTATAAAATGCTAAACAACCCATCTGTTATTTACGAGCACGAAGGGCTCAAAAGAGAGGTTAGTCTTGCGTCAGTATTGCATAGCGAGCGAACTATTTTTATGACTACCCAGTTCGACGAGCACTCTGCAAACATCATTATCCAACAGCTACTAACACTGTCTAGCACAGGAAACCAAAAGGACAAGGACATCTGGTTGTATATAAACAGCCCCGGCGGAGTGGTTACTCAAGGAAAAGCCATCATTGACGTAATGAATTCAATCAAGCCAAAGGTTCACACTGTTGTAGTTGGTATGGCAGCCTCTATGGGCGCGGTACTACTAGCCGCTGGAACAGGCACTCGTTACGCCATGCCTAATTCGGAAATCATGATCCACCAACCACTCGGCGGAGCGTCAGGGCAAGCAAGCGACATTATCATTAGCGCAGATCACATCAAAGAAACGAAGCGTGACTTAACGCAGAAACTAGCAGACTACTCAAACACGACTTTTGAAGAGTTAGAGTACCTAATGGATCGCGATTACTACATGAAGCCTGAACGAGCGCTCGAACTCGGACTCATCGATGAAATCATCGCCACACCGAATGATCGCCAACTCAGAAAAAAGAGGCGGCATAAAGCCACCTACTAAACGCTGAGATAACAAAGCAAAGAACCTCTAGAGCTCCTCTTTGCTTTGTTTTTTCATATTCATGAGCTTCCTGCCACCCATTTCCTCTTCATCTATGTTTAGGGATTCAATAAACTGCTCTGTTATCTGAAATGACAATCTATCATCCAAGCTGTACAGATAAGTTACAACTGCGGCGACAGGGGCAAACAAGTCGAACGGGATTTCATCACCAACCTCAGAACGGGCGTACAAAACCCTAGCTAATGGAGGAATTTCAAGAATAGGAATATTCCTTTCTGCGGCGACCCTTCGTATAGCCAAGGCAGCCAAATCCTCGCCCTTACCTACCACAACAGGTGCGTTCATCTTCTTGTCCATATCATATTCTAGAGCCACCGAGTAATGCGTTGGGTTCGTAATAATTATATCAGCATCATGAACCCTACTATTAGCCGCCTGACGGCTCATAGCCATTTGTATTTGTCTACGCTTACCCTTAATTAATGGGTCTCCCTCAGTATTCTTAAACTCCTCCTTGACCTCCTGCTTACTCATCTTGTTCTTCTTGATGAATGAATAAATTTGAAAGGGAACGTCAATAGAGACAACGATAATGAACAGCGATGAAAATATAAGCCCCCAAAGCAGAATTTCGTGCAAGGTCATTGCAAAGAGACTCGCTGGGGTATACGTCATTTTCGCCTTCGCGAACCCCATAAAGAACCCTTCAATCATGAGGTAGAGGGGGACGATGACCAGAAGCGCCTTCAAAACACTCTTAACCAGTTCCATCAGCTGGTTCATCGAAAACACTTTCTTAATACCCGATATTGGATCTATTTTCGAAAAGTCTGGTTTTAACTTCGACCCTACAAAAATAAAGCCTCCCACTGCGCTATGCCCTACCATCGTTATTGCAAGTACGCTCAAGGAAAACACAAGCAAGGTCTGCAACAAAGACGTCGCGGCACCCGATATTTCATCACCAAACTCGGAAGGAGGCGCGTCTAACTCCTCAATAGAAAAGGACAAAGCATGAATAAAGACCTCCTCCATTGCATCTACCAAGGACGTGGAAAAAAAGAGGAGGTATACAAATGCAAAAATCAACGACGCTACAACAGGCAGCTCCTTAGATCTTGGGACATTGCCCTCTTCTTTTTCCTTTTGGAGTTTCTTAGGGGTGGCTTTTTCTGTTTTTTCTTGGCTCATAAAAAAAGCGCCGGCATTGCCGACGCTCCATATCATCTAATGGACATTAGTCACTACTGTCATCACCAAACATAACATCTAGGAAGTTCTGCGTCTCATCAAGAGCAGCAAGACTAGAAGATAGACTTGAGTAGTAGTCGGAATAAAAATCGTACCACATCTGCTGCTGGTTCTCTAGCTCCTCAAGCTCTGACACCAAAGAGGATGAGGCAGAAGCGTCCAAATCCAACTCCATATAGTTCAGCTCTTTTGTTATGATCCCATCCAAGGGATCTATAAGCGTGTTAATTGTCTGGTCTATGTGAGTTAGAGCCCCCTTCTTTGACGTCAAGGTAATTGGGTCATTCAAAACCAATGAATCTGGATCGACCTCGATTTTCAGACCATCAGAACCATCAGCGGACGAAACAATGGTGGTTCCATCTCCAATAAATCTATTTCCATCAATGTAACCCTTAACATCATCACCAGATCCTTTCATCGTATCTGTTAAACCTAACTCAGGGACATTAGTCTTTATTTCGACATATTCCAGTGTCCCATAATCCGCCGACTTAAACTGAAGCTCATTATTATTAGTAACGGTAACGCTGTAATCATCGATACCAGCTATCTTGATCTGGTTATTCATAGAAGCAGCTAATTCCGCCGCTGTGTAATCTCCTGCGGGAATCGTAACCGTAACCTCTTCACCTCCAAGCACCAAATCTATTGGAGTGTCAGAAGCGAAGCTAGTAGGGTCTGTCAAAGTTCCCGTTTTTAGAACGGCTTGCTGTGGCGGTGTATCAACAATAATCTCGTGCTCACCATCGATCGTCTCCCCCATATCTACGATTGTGTAACTATCTGAATTTGACAACTCGGCAGTAGAACCAAGTATGTCCTTCGCTAAATTCGGGTCTTCCTCTAGATTTTTCGATAGCTGAGATTCATTTAGATATAGGGTGCCGTCAGGATTCACGCTAATACCGAGTTCGCTCATCGACAAACCAGACTGATCAATCTTTGACCACATAGCATCTAGCTCTTGCTCTATATCATCAGCTATAGACGTTCCATACAAGGAGCCTATGAAATTGACATCAGGAACCATCTCCGTGAAGAGATTGAATTCTTCCATCATTGTATTGTAGTTAGTGACGAAGTTTTTGACGTTCTCCGAAACACCTGCCGTATTAGGTTCTGATGCTATTTTGACAGTCTTGTCGGTTTCAGAAAGCAACGTTAGGTCGACACCCATATGGCTTACACTATTCGTAGAAGATGTCATAGGAACACCGTTCAAAACGTATTTAGCATCGAGCCCAGATTGAGTTTCTTTCATGGTAGGAGTATCTGCACCATTGTACGAAAACATGTCATTGGTCCCACCACCAGTTGTAGAAATCTTCATCTCTGCATTTTCACCTGTTTTGGTGCCCATCAATGCCAATGAATAAGTCCCGTCTTCCCCCTTAACAACATCCGCCTCGATGTCATTTGTTTGCGAGTTAATCTGGTCAGCAACATCATGAAGGTTCATTGGGTTTTCAATCGTAATCGCAATAGACGACATACTATCGTTTACCGAAAATGAACCTGATGAGTACGAACCAAACTCAATCACCATAGTACCCGGATCTAATGGTGCATATGGGTCTGCAACACCTGATGTCATTAACGTTTGTGGTTGCGCGACCTGATTGACATCCAAGCTCAAATCAACAGACTGATCTAACCCTGAATTCCCAACCGTGGCACTTACAGATGACTGGTCTGAGTTAGATACTGTATATGACGTCAACGCACTTGGGTTATCAAGAGCTGATATAGTATTCGAGTTGAATGCAGTCATTGTTGACTTGAAGGTGTTTAAAGCCGTCATTTGAATGTTTAGGTTGGTGATAGCAGCCTGTTGCTCCTCCACCTTATATCCCATCTTCGACCGTACCATCATATCGACCATGTCTGACACAGATATGCCAGTTGATTCATTAACAGAGTCCAGAACACCCTTACCTATATCCTCAGGACTACCCTCGGTCGGATCTATGTAATGTGTATAATCAAGTAGAAGTCCACCATTATTACTGCTCGGAGTAAATATATTCATTTTTTCTTTTTCCTATTCGACAGATTTATCAAAACCTTTAACACGCGCTACATTGCGCATTAATATAGGAAAGGTAAAAAAAAATCGCGGGAAGACCCGCGATTTCTTTATTTCTTCGAAATTTAGTCTGTCGGGCAGACATAAACCCTTGAAAAGAAGCTTTGGTCGCCATTATTAGATATCGGCGAACCTCGATAATAAGACTCAGAGTATGATATTTGATACGCATATTTTGAGTTTGACATTATCTCTTTTGTCACTGGCAGAATCGAATCGTCGAGGGCTTTAGCGAAGGATATGTCTGTTATCAGGGAATTCACCTCCAGCGAATCGGAGTTACGCTTAACAAGGTGCATAAAGTCGACAAAATTAGCACCTAAACCTGTTTCGTCCCCAATCGTCATCCTCGAACTGTAAGGATACTCATACTCGTCACGATCCAATACAAAATTGGCGACATCACTAACCTTAACTTGTTCATCTTCCACAATCACAACAGAGACAGATACCTTCAAAGCCTCTGCACTAAAATCTATCAGTGTATCACCGTCAGCACACCCGTAATTGTCAATTCTTGGCTGCAAATCGGTGGTCAGGTATTTTTCATAAGTGACTTTATCTGAGTCAAAGACACTCCCATCAGCGAGGTCTGCCTTAGTCGCACACCCAAGCAGGAAAAAAGAAACCAACAGACCCAATCCTAAATTAACTAATTTCATTCGAAACGCTACCTCAGATTTTGGGGAATCATATCCCAGATTTTAATTAACTCTTTTGACATAAATAAAGCTTGTTTGACCGACTCATGATCGGAGTGCTTGTTGGCATACGTCGCCTTATGAAGGATATAATTATAAATCCTATCATACACCTCCAGTGTATCCGCAGCCGCTGAACGGTCTGCTGTAGAAATCATGTACGTAACACACTTGCAAACCTTGGCTAGAGTTTTTCCTTTTGTGTTAAAGAACTCATTCATGCCAAGCTCTTTTCTATTTAAGAAGGTAGCGTTACAAACCTCCAGATTTTTACGAATCTCCTTAAAGATCGCCATAGTCAAGGCATGTTGAGACATCCCACCATAAGAACTTTTTTTACCATGTCGATACGCGTTTAGCGCTTTATTTCTTTTTCCTAACATTTTTTACCCACGTTTTAGGTCTTTTAATTTCAAACTTAGATCGGATAACTTTTTAGCTGACGCCTGAATATCAAAACACTCAGATGTTCCCTGAGTAATCATCCCATAAAGATGCTTTTCATGTCGTATAGCCTGATCTAGCTTCTTGTTTTTACCCTTTTCTATTAAACCCATACCAATCAAATCAGCATTTTCTTGCAGGGTCGCATAGTAACTTTTAAGTTCATTCACTAACTTGAACTGAGATGGGGCAAGCAATTTATCAGCCAGACGACTTATTGAAGAAGGGACATCCAATGCTGGATAGATACCTCGTGACGCCAACTCTCTAGATAGAACGATGTGTCCATCTAGCACGCCGCGAGCAGCATCTGCTATAGGGTCGTTTTGGTCATCCCCCTCGGTCAGCACTGTATATATCGCTGTAATCGAAGCTCCGCCCTTAACCTTACCTGCTCGCTCGACTAACGCGGGAAGCTTGGAAAAGGCACTTGGTGGATAACCTTTTGATACAGGGGGCTCTCCACTGGATAAACCCACATCTCGTTGAGCCTGAGCATAACGAGTAAGCGAGTCGATAAGAAGCAGAACTCGCAAACCCTTATCTCTATAATGCTCCGCAATACTTGTTGCGACTTCTGGACATTGCAATCTGAGAATTGCTGACTGGTCTGCTGGCGCTGACACGATTATGGACTTAGCCCTCGCATCATCATCAAGGGTCTCATGATAAAACTCATAAACCTCGCGACCTCGTTCACCAACAAGACCAATAACCACTACATCTGCATTCGAAAACTTAGTAACCATTGATTGCAGAACAGACTTACCCACCCCTGTACCTGCAAACAACCCAACCCTTTGCCCAAATCCGATCGGAAACATTGAGTTGATCGCTTTCACACCAGTGTTAAATGGCTCAGATATGATGTCACGCTGCTCAACAGGAAGGGGTTTATTGGATATTGAACGGGATTGCTTAGGTGAATTATTAGTAATAGGCTCCCCCATAACTACGCGACCTAGAGGATCAATCACCCTACCAATCATTTCATCAGAGATTTCTATAGATGCTGAGTTTTGCACAACAGAAACTCTAGCGTTTGGCGTTACCCCTGACGCATCTTCTAGCGGTTGCAGGATAGTTTTCCCATCCCTAAAGCCTATAACATCCGCCATTATGGAGACGCTGACTTCAATGATGCATCTAGCTCCTAAAGGTGCCCTAATGCCCTCTACTTCGATTGTAGAACCGACAACTTTCGTAACGCTTCCCACAAAATGAAAACCAGAACCTTTAAGGAGGCTCTGATTTTCTAGACGATCAAATACGTTGGACAATGCTCTATCCCGTTAAAACTAATGAAAAAACTAATCCAAGAAGCTAATTGACATCATTTCAGTCATTATCTTTGTTGTATTGGATGTGACATTAATCAACTGTTGATACTTTTGTATCTCTGTAATTGATTCCACGATATCCGCATCTTGCTCATTTGCCAGCATGATTTGGTACTCTTGTTTCATGTTACCGTAAAGCATGGTATTAGTCTGAGCTTTTTGTAAATTAACACCCATTTCAGTCTGAGCCGAAATCATTGACTCCGAAATGCCATCCATACTTTCGTTAATTTTGTCCCACTCCGACTCAGGAACATGCTGTCCATTATCTAAGTAGTAAGTTACCGTTGCAATTGTCTCAAAGATATTGCCACCATTACCGTCATCAATAATCGTAGAACCATCAATCGTCGTCGGTAGCTTAGAGGTTTCGCCAACCTTTTCGTGTTTTTGATCCCCATTACCCTTATACACATACATATCGACAGTCTCCATGGTTCCGTCACCATCGATATCTATTTGCACAGGCTCCTTCACGAATGGAGGCTCCCCAGTCGCAGTTCCCCCGAATATGTAATCTCCGTTTTCGTCTTGGGAGTTCAACAGAGACGCCAGATCATCTTCAATCTGATGTAGTTCGTCAGCATAAATGGGTAAGTCATCCTCTGAGACATCCGCATTCATTATACTTTTCATAGCCTCATCAAGGTCCATGTACCGCGTGTGCATGTGCTCGACATTTGTGTCCATAATATTTATAGCACTCTGAACCTTAGCCGCTGCAGATTCATAGATCGAAAGCTCACTAATAGAGGCATTCAAAGAGACGATAGTCGCCGCAGCCAACGGGTCGTCACCAGCTTGCAAAACTCGATATTGTTGATGATCCATTGCATTGGACAGCCCAGAGTAATTCCCATTGACTGCCGCAAGCTGAGAATCATACATTGCATTCATTGTTACTCTCATTCTTACACCTTAAAATTATATTACGTTTAGTAGCGAATCCATCATGTCATCCGCTGTGCTAATTACTTTGGAAACAGACTGATAAATCTGTTGAAATTGCAGTAAGTTCAACTCTTCTTCTTGGATACTAACCCCACTGTAACTACTCCAGTTCGCCATCGCCGCGTCATTCATTGCAACTGCTGTCTGCAACATTTGATCAGCTTCTTGGGTGTTGTTACCAATCTGAACGAATACGTCAGCCAACTCCTCAACAACAGAGTCTGTGCCGCCGTCAAAGATGGGCTCATCGAAAACCTCGGATAAATTTTGAAGATTAGTATTGTCACCTTCTACGACAGGGCTCGAACCAGCTGGGGCTATATCCTCTGGAGTACCCACAACTTTTGCGCCATCCATCATTGCCCCCAGAGGATCTAGCTCAAAAGAGTCCCCATTATTCATCGTCCCATTAGGAGCATCTATCGTGTAGCCAAATACATCCGCCGGCAGAGTGGATGTCACCATCGTCTCACCCGTAGATTCATCATAAAACTCATAGCCCGCAGCAGTTTTGGTCATAATAATTGGACCCTCGCTAAGCTCTGACACGTTATTCTCATCGAGCGACACGACAACATTTGCATTGCCTGTATTGTCAGAAGACGGGGTGCCCGGAACATCTGGAATATCAACTAACGGACTGCCCGGAGTGCCGTCATCCTTAAAGCCTTCTTGGTTAGCCTTGTTTAGCTCAGCAACAAAACCCAGAGTTATTTTGCTAATTAGTCGTTCAGTCTCCTTAACAACTTCCTCTAAGCTGAATAGCGCACCTCCAAGAACACCACCAATCTTTTCTGGATTGTTCGAAATTTCAACTCCATGAAGCGTAAGCTTTGTATCTCCATACTCATCCTTCGTCACTTCTATCTCATTAGCCGTACCACCACGAACAAGCTCAAGACCACCAGACATTGAGATATCAACTGTTCCGTTTGGGTTTTCATTAACATCTATATCGACAAGGAGGCTCAGTTCACTGACTAACTCATCACGTTGAGTAAGAAGGTGTGGGTCGTTTGGATTCGAGGCAATCTGCTTGTTTAGTTCAGCAATCTGCTCAGCCATCTGATTTACCTTTTCAGCACTCTGAGATATTTCACCGTTCAACTGCTTTTCGTACTCCCCCAACTGATCTGAGATCGTCTTCGTTGTACCCATGAAAGTTTCAATACGGCTCATTAAAGCTGTTCTATTTGCATCGTTATCGTCACCAATTAAGTTGACTAAAGCTTCATTAATTCCATTTAGAGCATTTTGCATTGGGTTTTGGGTAGTTCCATCAGGGTTTGTTACTACCCCTGTAACGACCTTGTCAACGGACTTTGCCATGTTGTACGCGCTATTTGCGTACATCATGTCAGCTTTGCTCGTGTAAACTTGCTGATTTAAATAGCTATTACTCATCCTGACTGGTGATGCATTGAGCATTCCAACCTCTGAGCTAAAGGTTACCAACTGTCTAGCATAGTGAGGATTAGACGCGTTATTTATGTTTTCGCTAGCAATAGATGTCGCGTAGTTTATTGAGCTCAAAGCCTGTTGTGATGAGCCTATAATATCAATAGTCATAACTTTCCTTAAAATTACTGGCAGGTACTGTTCACGGAACTTGACTCATTCTATCAACACACCACCATTTTTATTCTCTTTTAGTGGCTATTCGACAAAAAAAAAGAGTTCTTTAATTGAGAGCGTAAAAAAAGCGGAGCAACATGTGCTCCGCTTGATTCACGACTAATCGTACGATTAGTTCAGTAGCTTGTTCACTACGTCTTCTAGGTCTTTGTTTGCCTGTGACAGCATAGACTGTGAAGCTGATTTAAGTACGTTCGCTTTCGCTAGGTTACTTGTTTCTGCTGCGTAGTCAGCATCCTGCGTGTTAGACAGAGCTGCTGTG